>JXWR01001356.1_pt1 | contig 25474 bp, 29 predicted proteins | sample 315541 | NCBI WGS metagenome assembly JXWR01 (sample SAMN03273951, study PRJNA271842) | soil metagenome | isolation source: rice field ambient CO2 | place: India: CRRI Experimental farm Cuttack,Odisha-753006 | collected 2013-12-17
TGCGCGATGATTTTATTGAAAAAGATCGTGCTCGCGGTATCTTTTTCACTCAGGACTGGGTATCCATGCCAGGTGTTATACCGGTGGCTTCAGGGGGTATTCATGTTTGGCATATGCCAGCTCTGACCGAAATCTTTGGAGATGATTCTGTATTGCAATTTGGTGGAGGAACTTTAGGACATCCTTGGGGTAATGCACCTGGTGCAGCAGCTAATCGGGTGGCTTTAGAAGCCTGTGTACAAGCTCGTAACGAAGGGCGCGATCTTGCTCGTGAAGGTAATGAAATTATCCGATCAGCTTGCAAATGGAGTCCTGAACTAGCCGCAGCTTGTGAAATATGGAAAGCGATCAAATTCGAGTTCGAGCCGGTAGATAAACTAGATAGCTAGACTAAGTGGATAAAATTAGATAGAAAAAAGGTCTAAATAAAAAAGAAGAGAAATAGAAAGATCAAAAATCAGTTACGAAAATGCAGTAATTCTTCTTTTTTCTTCTAATTGATTGCAATTAAACTCGGCTCAATCTTTTTTCAGATTGAGCCGAGTTTAAATAGATTTTGATACGATCATGAGACTTGACAAATCGGGATTCCTCTATTCTATATATTTAGAAGATATAAAGGTATAATACAATAAATAAATACAAATATAGTATTATCATATGATAATGGAATCAAATACGCAGTATTTACAGAAAAAGTTTTCATTTATTGGGAAAGAATCAATGACATACAATGCATTACAGACGTATGATCATTACCCTTTAACCGGGTTATTCTATTCCACTTCTAGATAGAGAAAAAAACTAAAGGAGAATGAATGAAAAAAGACAGAGTTTGGAAGTTAGACCCCTTTCTAAGACTCTCTTTCAAAAAAGAGGACATTTTGAAACTTTTAACAGGCACAATCGTGAGTCAACAAGTGACTCGAAATGCTCGTAAGAAAAGAGAATTGATTTTCAAAATGGTAGAACTAGATGACGAAGTTTTCTATAACCTTGATGAAGAGGTAGTTTTAGTTTACGACTCCGATCAAGAGCGAGAAGTCTTTCATTTCAGATTGGACTGCTATAGAATCTGGACCCATCGTAGAGACGTTCAAAAGGCTCCTGATGATAAGAATCATACTTTCGCGGAACTCCATGGGGCTATGGGCTTCAACGCGGTAGACGTTTTGTTCCGAATTTTTCTGGAGCAAACCTCCGACCCAACGATACAATGAATTTTTTCTATTCACAAAGAAAAAAGATTCGGAATCGCAATGCTACTATACGCACCCGGAGGAATATTCGGAATTATATTCTTATATAATCCATTTTTGCGCGGGGTCTTACTAACAGGACTTCGCTGCACGAGACGAGGATTCGTCGAAAAGCTAAGGTCATCCGGTATTTTCATACCCTTTGGGGGTGGTATATGGCCTTACAAAGTCTAAGGGGTAGTATGAGATCTGTAGTAGGTAAAAGAATTTGTCCCTTGATTGAGTATGCTATTTTCCCTCCTTTACCGCGCATTATTGTATATGCTTCTAGAAGAGCACGTATGCAGAGAGGAAATTACAGTTTAATAAAAAAGCCTAAAAAAGTTTCAACTTTACGGCAATATCAATCAACTAAAAGTCCTATGTATCAATCCTTACAGCGGATTTGTGGGGTCCGAGAGTGGTTGAATAAGTATTGCATGTGGAAGGAAGTAGACGAAAAAGATTTTGGATTCGAAATAGGTGCATTCGACTAAGTCGTACTTTGAATCCAATTTCAAGTTCGATTAGAAGGATAGAAAGGCCGCGAGGATCGGAAAAGAAAAATCAAATCTTTTTAATTGCTTCTCCTTTTTTGCTATTTTCTTATTATTTATATAATCCATTCGATTCTTTTTTTTTAGAATACTAAAGTATTCTAAAAAAAAGTATTCTATACTATAAAAAATCTTTTTTTGCAAACTCAAAAATACAATAGTCAATATTCGTTATAATAGATATACTTAATTATATCATAAGAATCTTAAGATATTTTTTGAATAGATCAAATCGAATAGATAGAAATAGTAAATTTGAATGGAGACACCTATTCTATGATGGATTTTAACTTACCCTCTATTTTCGTGCCTTTAGTAGGCTTAGTATTTCCGGCAATTGCAATGGCTTCTTTATTTCTTTATGTGCAGAAAAATAAGATTGTCTAGAACCGACGGGACCGAATTTTCTCAATGTATTTCCACACAGGATCATAATACGGATCTTTTGTAGTGTAAGTAATATAATATGGTATGTTATGTGGCTCTTTCTACACACAAATGCAAACCCGCTATGGATGGGGATTATGGATGCGGATATAGGCTACGAGCATAAATGCATGCATATGCGGAACCGGGTATAGCGAGTTTTTTTAAGTGGATCAACAAATACTTTTTGAATAGAAAGTCAATGTATCTAACCAATTATTTTACAGGAGTATCTAGTTGGCGAAGGCGATTTCAGAATCAAAAAAAGTAAAGTAAAGTCAAAATCATTTAGCTTATTCTCTCAATTTCAATCGACCGCTGTTAGTATATCTAATATGAATTGGCGATCAGAACACATATGGATAGAACTTCTAAAAGGTTCTCGAAAAAGAGGTAATTTTTTCTGGGCCTGTATTCTTTTTCTAGGTTCACTAGGATTCTTAGCGGTTGGGGCTTCCAGTTATCTTGGTAAGAATATTATATCTGTACTTCCATCTCAACAAATTCTTTTTTTTCCACAGGGGGTCGTGATGTCTTTCTACGGAATCGCAGGCCTATTCATTAGCGCTTACTTGTGGTGCACTATTTTGTGGAATGTAGGCAGTGGTTATGACCGATTCGATAGAAAAGAGGGAGTAGTGTGCATTTTTCGTTGGGGATTCCCTGGAATAAAACGTCGCGTCTTCCTTCGATTCCTTATGCGGGATATCCAATCAATTAGAATTCAGGTTAAAGAAGGTCTTTTTCCTCGTCGTATCCTTTATATGGAAATCCGGGGCCAGGGGGCCATTCCCTTGACTCGTACTGATGAGAAGTTTTTTACTCCACGAGAAATTGAACAAAAAGCTGCCGAATTGGCTTATTTCTTGCGCATACCAATGGAAGTATTTTGAGTACCAATTGAATTTTTTGAAATGAATTGAATGAAGAAGAATTGGAAGAAGAAAAGTTTTCTCAACACGAGGGAAAAGGTCCCTTCGAAATTGCATTATTGTAAGGGGATTTTGAGTATTTATCTAAAGGAAGGAACAAATGAGGATAAGAGAAAATTGCTTCTAATTTGTCCAAGTGGGATATATGGCGTAATATTCTTCCATTTTCATCCGAAAGGACTTTTTTCTATTTCTCTATTCCACTCCATCTAGATCTAAGAAAGAACTCAATGCAATGAAATTCTACTAGTATAGAAAAAAGAGGAATAGATACAAGGTCTCAAACCTTGTTATAGAATTTTTCCTTCAAAGAAAAAGAAATATCATATAGAGTCAGCGAATAAAGCGGATTCATTAACAACTCAATTTACAGATCAAAAATGAAAAAAAAGAAAGCATTGCCTTCTTTCCTATATCTTGTATTTATCGTACTTTTGCCTTGGGGAGTCTCTTTCTCTTTTAACAAATGTCTGGAACTTTGGATTAAGAATTGGTGGAATACCAGGCAATCCCAAACTCTCTTAACTGCTATTCAAGAGAAAAGAGTTCTAGAAAGATTCATGGAATTAGAAGACCTTTTTATCTTGGACGAAATGATAAAAGAGAAACCGAATACACATGTACAAAACCCCCCTATAGGAATACGCAAGGAAATAATACAATTGGCCAAAATAGATAATGAGGGTCATCTCCATATCATTTTGCATTTCTCGACAAATATAATCTGTTTGGCTATTCTAAGTGGTTCTTTTTTTCTGGGTAAAGAGGAACTTGTTATTTTGAATTCTTGGGTTCAGGAATTCTTCTATAACTTAAATGACTCAGTAAAAGCTTTTTTTATTCTTTTAGTTACTGATTTTTTTGTTGGATTTCACTCCACCCGCGGTTGGGAACTACTAATTCGTTGGGTCTATAACGATCTTGGATGGGTTCCTAACGAGCTAATTTTCACTATTTTTGTTTGTAGTTTTCCTGTGATTCTAGATACATGTTTGAAATTTTGGGTCTTTTTTTGTTTAAACCGCCTATCTCCTTCGCTTGTAGTCATTTATCATTCAATTAGTGAAGCATAAACTCATTTGATCTCCTGATATTAATCAAAATTAGCATCCTTTTTCCTTTAGAAAGAAAGCCTTTTTCCATTTTAGCAAAATTCTTTTTTTCTATTTCTACCTGCTCAAGGTATTCATCATTCCAGTACAACTGTTGCAGTAGAATGACAACAGATTCGTGTATAGGGAACTAGATTAGCTTAGCTACCTATCTAATTTATTGTAGAAATTCCGGGATCTGTGATTGGACATGGAAAATAGAAATACTTTTTCTTGGGTAAAGGAACAGATGACTCGATCGATTTCTGTATCGATCATGATATACGTAATAACTCGGACATCTATTTCAAATGCATATCCCATTTTTGCGCAGCAAGGTTATGAAAACCCACGAGAAGCAACTGGACGAATTGTATGTGCCAATTGCCATTTAGCGAATAAGCCTGTGGATATTGAAGTTCCCCAAGCAGTGCTTCCCGATACTGTATTTGAAGCAGTTCTTCGAATTCCTTATGATATGCAACTGAAACAAGTTCTTGCTAATGGGAAAAAGGGAGGGTTGAATGTGGGTGCTGTTCTTATTTTGCCCGAGGGATTCGAATTAGCGCCGCCCGACCGTATTTCTCCTGAGTTGAAAGAAAAGATAGGAAATCTCTCTTTTCAGAGTTATCGTCCCAATAAAAAAAATATTCTTGTGATAGGCCCTGTTCCCGGTAAGAAATATAGTGAAATCGTCTTTCCCATTCTTTCCCCCGACCCTGCTATGAAGAAAGACGTTCATTTCTTAAAATATCCCATATATGTGGGGGGAAACCGAGGAAGGGGACAGATCTATCCTGATGGTAGCAAGAGTAACAATACGGTCTATAATGCAACGTCAACAGGTGTAGTAAGAAAAATACTGCGTAAAGAAAAGGGGGGATATGAAATATCCATAGTCGATGCATCGGATGGACGCCAAGTGATTGATCTTATACCTCCCGGTCCAGAACTTCTTGTTTCAGAGGGGGAATCGATCAAGCTTGATCAACCATTAACAAGTAATCCTAATGTGGGAGGGTTTGGTCAGGGGGATGCAGAAATAGTGCTTCAGGATCCATTACGCGTTCAAGGCCTTTTGTTCTTCTTCGCATCCGTTATTTTGGCACAAGTTTTTTTGGTTCTCAAAAAGAAACAGTTTGAAAAGGTTCAATTGTACGAAATGAATTTCTAGGTCCCGGGATTTCTTACCATCAAGTTGGTAAAAAGCCGCGATTTATTGGCGATTGCTAGAATTCTCTATGATCCATTTTGGAAATCTTTTTTTTGTTTAGACTATTTTTTGTTTGCGAGATGTCTTGTCTGCAATTCCTTATTTCTATCATCTCATGCAAAACGAGGAGAATGCAAGGCAAGGGCGAGAACAATAAAAGGAACAAATCCTTTTAGGAGGGATTGCTGGTCTTCTTAATCCTCTATTGGGCACAAGAAAAAGGCTTTTTTGCCTTTTTCTTGTGTCGATTCTTCTTGTATTGTATCGAAATATGAATCTTTTTTCTTCCTATTCGGCAAAGATTACTATTTCTTCTTTATTTGGGTCTGTCTCTTGAACCTCTTTTGCTTAGGTTCAGGCGATGTAGTGGACAAAAAGAGGGAAAGAAAATATGGCGGGGGACAAATTTTTTGTGACCAAATAGAATTGCTTGACTTGTTCAATTAAGTTCAATTTAGAACTTACAGAAATTTTGCAAAAAAAACGGATACTCTTCCATTGAAGGCTGTTTTTTATTTTTAGGCTAGTTGAGTAGTTTTAATTAAGGTTTTATTAGTTTATTACTCTAAATTAAATCAATGATTTACAAGAGACTTCCTCCGGGGAATAAAATATTGGATCCTCGATTGATCCTTTCTTTCTCCTCGCTTCATAAAAGTGAATTAATTTCATTGGCGAGGGGGTTATAAATCAACTGATGGATTACTTCACTAACATTATTAACAAACAAAATTAACAAACAAAACGAATAAATAGAGGGATTCTGACCATCAGAGCAAAGGCTTTCTCTTTGTTATTTTTACAAATCAAAATAGGAAACCCGTTTGTAGGTTATGGAATAGATTAAAAAAGTCGGGTTATAAGAGTAAGAATTCCGCGGGTCCTTTCCGCTCTAATCAGATAAAAGGGGGTAAGGACCCGCTAAGTTCCTATTTTTTCATGTTTACAACCTGGTCCCTCCAATTACTATAGAGATGAACCCAATCCAGAATATGAACCGTAAAAGAAAACACCTATTAAACCAATCACAGCAATACCGGTTACAGTACCTATCAGCCAAAGAGGAATTCTTCCAGTAGTATCGGCCATTTCCCCTACTTTCCTCCACATTTTATCAAGTGGTCATGCTAGAGACAAAAACAGTCATGGATAGTTATAAGGATGGTATCCTTCCAAATGGGGATAAGAGAATTCTTACTACTCTCTTTCTTTCTCTCAATTGAAGAAGTAATTGGAAAATAAAACAGCAAGTACAAAAATGAGTAATAAACCCCAGTATAGACTGGTACGATTCAATTCAACATTTTGTTCATTCGGGTTTGATTGTGTCATAGTTCTATAGTTGGAATTTGGTTTATCGTTGGATGAACTGCATTGCTGATATTGATCCCAAGAAAAAAACAGTAGGTACAGCTAGTCCGTGAACAGCCAGCCATCGCACTGTAAAAATAGGATAGGTTCGATCTATGGTCATTGAGGGCCTCCTAAAAGGATCTACTAAATTCATCGAGTTGTTCTAAAGAATCAAAACGGTCGGTTATTAACGGAATTCCTTGTCGGCTTTCTGTGAAATACTCGTTTGGCCGAGGACTTCCAAACACGTCATAAGCTAAACCCGTACTGACAAATAACCAACCCGCAATGAATAGGGAAGGTATAGTAATGCTATGAATAACCCAGTATCGAATACTGGTAATAATATCAGCAAAAGAACGTTCTCCCGTGCTTCCAGACATGCTGAGCTCCCCAAATTTTTGTACATTCAAAAAAGGAATTGATTCCGTAAAAGATGGGATCAACCAGTAAATAGAAAATTACTGATATTTCATCCTTGTGAGATTGTCAATTTTGTACCAAAGGTGTATTTTGAGTATACCAAATTAGTATAGCTATCCTTCCTATGGCACAGCAATCCTGTTTCGAGACCAAGCGAAACAGAATTCTTTTTTTCTCTTCTTTGTTCCTTGTCTATAGGGTAAGCTATATGGTATTCAAGGCATCAATAGAAAACCTCAATTTTGAGGGTCCTACTTAATTTTCACCGGCTTCGGAATAGTAGAATAATTCGGAATAGGGCTCAAGATCTTGGGAAAATCTAAGTTAATGATCAACAGGTTTGGATAAAGAATTTAGGAAAGATATTCTTATACTGACACAATACAAAGAGAAGTAGATGCGAAAGCTATCCCTTCGAATCCAACCTTTCCCCTTAAAGAATTTAATTGGTTAGCATAATATAATATCTAATAAATAGAAAATCAAATAGTAGATAATCTGTTATGAAAGAGAGAAAACATTCTTTGAAGAATCAAGATTCGTAATCAACCCTTGCCTTGTTTACTAACTTTCTTGACCAAACTGCAAGCGTGGAACTTTGCCAGTTCTTAGGTTTCCGAAATAGTGTAATGGAAAAAGAAGTGCTTCGAATCGACTTTGATTGGGGTTCGAAAAAGGAATTAAAAAAAAGTAAATTCAGGAAAGATTTCCTTTTTTTAGGAGACCCTCGAGGGGTCGTGGAATGCTTTTCTTCTCCTCTTATTCCATATGGAATACAATCAATTAAAATAAGAAGGAATAGGGGAATATTCGACTGTTCGCTCCAAAAAGAAGGTTAAATCATCCTATTGAAAAAGACCAAAATAGAAAGAACTTTTTCAAATTCAATTCTTTATTTTTCACTGGGGTTAGCTGATCTAGTTCTTAATATTTTTACTTTACTCAATTGACAGATTACACAGCAAATCTCTTGATTCGGAATTAGGGACTCATGCCCCATCTGATGAATCCATTTTCTTTTACACTTCTGTATCTCACTCTATCTTGTTTTTTAGTATTATCTAAAATAACCGATGAATTATGAATTTTCCATAACTTAGGTAAGTGCTTTACCAACATATGTAGTGTAGTAAAAAAAATGGAATTTAACCCTTTCATGCTTACTATAACTAGTTATTTCGGTTTTCTATTGGCTGCTTTAACTCTAACCCTAGCTCTATTTATTGGCTTGAACAAGATACGTCTTATTTGAAATGAATTGAATGAATAAGGCAGAAAAGAAAAAATCTCTCTTTTGGATTCCTGGTATTCTACGCACTAATTACCAATTCTTTTTTTCTTGGTCATTGAGATTCGTGGATAATTTAGACTACTATTTAGGGATAAATCGTACCTCTTTTTTTTATCCCCTCGAACAAATCGAAATGATTGAAGTTTTTCTATTTGGAATCGTCTTAGGCCTAATTCCTATTACTTTAGCGGGATTATTCGTGACTGCGTATTTGCAATACAGACGTGGGGATCAGTTGGATCTTTGATTGAGTAATATTTCTTTTTTGATTGCCCTCCTCTCTGGTCTGGAGGAGGTCAAATTGGAATTGCAATTTGTTTTGTTAAGTTATTTTGCCCTGCTTCGACATAAGATAGATGGAATCACGCTCTGTAGGATTTGAACCTACGACATCGGGTTTTGGAGACCCGCGTTCTACCGAACTGAACTAAGAGCGCTTTCAAAAATCAAATCCTTTTCTACTCCTAATGTGTCTCACGTACGTATAGTATCCACAAATTAAAGTTATACCCGCTTTAATCGACCTCCTCACTACTGCCTATAAAGAAGAAAGAAGTAATAGGTAGGGATGACAGGATTTGAACCTGTGACATTTTGTACCCAAAACAAACGCGCTACCAAGCTGCGCTACATCCCTTTTCCAAATTGTTGTACAATGTCATTGTACACAATTCCTATCTTGTTTTCCACATCCTAATTTTCTTGTCTTTTTCTATCTATAGAGAATCCTCGTGTCATTTCTTCTTTTTGGTCTCATATAATCAAGGAATGGTATATATCTAAATCCAATCTAATTTCACCTATAAAAGAAAGATTACTATTCCTTGGTAATCTATAGGAAGGGATTGTCTTTTTCGTTTTTAGTTCGGAATTTCGCCTAAACAAAAGAAATACAAATGATCTTGGGCAATAATATCTGATCATATACGTATTCCAATAAGGAAGGAGGATTTTCAATGCGGGATATAAAAACATATCTCTCTGTAGCACCCGTGCTAAGTACTCTATGGTTTGGGGCTTTAGCAGGTTTATTGATAGAAATTAATCGTTTATTTCCAGATGCTTTGTCATTCCCCTTTTTTTCATTCTAGTTGTTGCTATGTGAGGAATAGAGTTCTTCGTGACATGATAAAAAATTCCCACTTTTCAATCCCTTTTTAGTATAGGAAAGAAAAAGAAAGAAAAGATAGATTGGGTTGGACCTTAGAGTCATGAAAAATTTGGTAAATCTCATTTTTGAAAAAAGAAATTCAATTAAAAGCAGTATCCAAGCTAAGTCAGGCCTCAGAAATCAGAGCATAGAAAGAGGCTGGGTTGGCTACTAAAATGAAAGGATTTTGCTTCAAAATCCTTGCTAATTTGACAAGGATTGTATTCCTTAATTATTTCTCTATTTTTTATTACTTAATTGAAAAATTTCCAAAAATTTTTATTCTAATGGATTTTCTTCTTCCTCTTCGGTTTCAAAATAGAGGAATAAAAGAATAAGTAGAAGAATTAAGTTAAGTCAATCCAAAAAGGAAAGGAGGTTCATGGCCAAGGGGAAAGATGTTAGAATCAGAGTTATTTTGCAATGTGTGAGTTGTGTTCGAAAAGGGGCCAATGAGGAGTCGGCAGGGATTTCTAGATATAGTACTCAAAAGAATCGCCACAATACACCCGGACAATTAGAATTAAGAAAATTTTGTCGTTATTGTCGTAAGCATACGATTCATGCCGAAATAAAGAAATAGGAGCATCTTGTGTTCGATCTTTCCAAAGATCAAAAAGAATAAGAACTTCCTATTTAATATATAGAGCATAGATAGAATACAAAATACAAATCAACTTGTCTGATTTCCATTAGATATTATTTCATATGTATCGAGGGTATTCATCTAATATATGGACCAAAGAGAGACTATTTCTTCTGGATCCAAAATTAATAAAATAAACAAATCAATTTTTTTCAATTTTAAAATAAGGAATAAATCATGTATACATCTAAACAACCCTTTCATAAATCCAAACAAACTTTTCATAAATCCAAGCAAACTTTTCGTAAATCCAAGCAAACTTTTCGTAAATTCAAACAACCTTTTCGCAAACCCAAACAACCTTTTCGTAGGCGTCCTCGGATTGGCCCGGGGGATCGAATTGATTATAGAAACATGAGTTTAATTAATCGATTTATTAGTGAACAAGGAAAAATATTATCGAGACGAATAAATAGATTAACCTTGAAACAACAACGATTAATTACTCTTGCTATAAAACAGGCTCGTATTTTATCTTTCTTACCATTTCGTAACTATGAGAATGAGAAACAATTTCAAGCCCAGTCAATTTCAATAATTACAGGTCCTAGACCCAGAAAAAATAGACATATTCCTCCATTAACACAAAAGTTCAATTCCAATCGAAACTTAAGAAACTCCAACCAGACTTTAAGAAACAACAATCGGAACTTAAGTTCCGATTGTTGATGTTTTATTCGAAAGGGCCAGACTATATATAAAGAAAGTAATCCAATTTAGATTCTTGGGTTTGTTATAAGAAAGAACAATGGGGAAGAAAAAATAGTTTTTTTATTTATTGCAACATGCTCGTTGATTCCTACCACTTAATCTTAATTTATTGTATCTTCCCGGAGTTACCTCTCCGGGAATTCTTTTTTAATTATTCCTGTATATTACTTTTTTATCCCTTTAATTGATAATCTTTATTTTATTGGAAATCGTGTAAAGATTATTTGGATTTAATACAGCTACTTGTGCAAGGATTTTACGATTAAGAATCAATTCTTTCTTGTAAAGATTGTGTATTAATTTACTATAATTATCGAATACTTTATGTATCCGCGTTGCTGCGTTTATCCGACTGATCCACAAACGCCGAAAATCCCTCTTTTGCCTGACTCTATCTCGATGAGAGGAAACAAACGCTCTTCTTACCTGTTGAGTAATCATTCGATTAAGTCTTAAATGAGCCCCTCTAAAGTTTGAGGCAAATGAACGCATTTTTGCCCGTCGTCTCCGAGCTATATATCCTCGCGGAACTCTGGTCATTGAATCAAATTAACCTTAATGAATAACTAATGATTTCTCTTCTTTTAGCCATCCTTTTTCCCATTAATAACAAAACGAATTATTCCCATATATAAAATATTAGTTCCAATGGCTTTTGCTACTATAACCTTCCCAACCACAATTTTCTCTTCTACTCCCTTCAGTTATTTCGCACGATACTAAAAAATAGTGGGTTCCATCGTTTCTATGGTTCCCTTTTAAACGGCGAGGCCCTCTCTATACACCGGAGCCCTTTCTTTCATTTCATCAAAGGGTATTGTGAACTTGTATAGTTCACATTCTTTGGCTCTACCTATCCATTATAGAGTAAATAGCTCTTTTCACAATAAGAGTTATCCATACAGTGACGGCATTTAATTATGAAAGTTGGCTAAGTAGCTGACCCTCTTAGTCCGTTTTTTTAAGATAAAGGAGCATAAGCCTTTATCTTTTTATTACTATTTCCTCCGCTTAATGAATAGCCGTTTGCTACCAATGGGGGAATTGCTTCTTATTTCCAATCTAGATGATTGGATTTGCACCAAAGGAAACCAGAAATTCCATATACCGTAGAAATCTAGGATAGAGAAGCTCTATCCTATTCATTGGTACCGATCATGGATACTTCAAAAATTGTCTTATTTGTTTGAACCCATGATCCGAACGAGTCGCACATACACCCTAGCACATGTTCCTCGACGCTGAGGACATCCCTTAAGCGCGGCCGATTTTCTAGCATTTCGTATTGGCTGTCTTGCGTTTCTAATAAGTTGTTTAACCGTTGGCATGTCGTATGTATATAGAAAAAATGGATTGGTTTAGATCGATCTTAACCTGAATGATTGATCATTATGAAGTATTTCCATTAAATTGCATAAAACCCGAATTTAGGGTTGAAATAAATTTACAAGAAATCTGGCCACTACCAATCCTTAAACATTTCTGGAAACCACACTGGATCAGTATCGCAGTGCTCGTCAAGCATTTCATCCCCTACAATATCGACAAGTCCATAAGCTTTGGCTTCGTCTGCTGACATAAAAACATCCCTTTCCATGTCTTCGGATACAACCCAAAAAGGCTTGCCTGTTCTTAGTGCATAAACCCTTGTGATCATTTCGCGAACTTTGTGTAACTCTTCCACTTCTAGTAAAAATTCTGGTGTTCTTGCCCGATAATAAGCACTAGCAGGTTGGTGAAGCATAATCCTCGCGTGGGGGAATGCTATACGCTTGGTGGGTTCTCCTCCAAGCAGAATGAAGGACGCCATGGACGCGGCTATTCCGAGGCATATTGTATATATATCTGGTGTCACCGTTTGCATCGTATCAAAAATCGCCATTCCTGAGATTAACCACCCGCCGGGGGAGTTTATAAACAAAAAAATATCGCTAATTCCATCTTCTATACTGAGATATACCATGAGACCTGTAATATGATTCGTGACCTCGCAACGAATCTCTTGACCTAAAAAAAGTGTCCTTTCTCGATACATAACATTGTATAAGTCAACCCAAGTCGCTTCTTCATCTCCGGGAATCCGGTAAGGTACTTTTGGAACACCAATGGGCATATTAGATTAATATTATTAAATTTAAGTAAGAAAACTACACTTTAATATGGAAACGTAAGAATGGAAGAGAAAGAAAGAATCCGCAGTTTATTGTTTTCACTTTTTTTCTTATTCTATATGAATACTATAGATTCTATTAATACGTAGATTGAAATAATACATAGATTGAAAGATTATACATATAAGTAGGATAAGACAGATTGAATAAAGAAAAAAGAATGGGTGATTCGAATACTAAACAAAAAGAGATAGGGATCTATTCTTCGTTTTTTCCAAATAAGCCAAGCTGCCCATTGCATATTGGCACTTATCGAGTATAGAATAGATCTGCTTCTCTTTCTTCTTACGAACAGAATTGGCTTCTTATTTTTAATGGAATGAAATAAATATTCACGCTTTCTGACACAGAATCCCCTAGAAGGGTTAGGTACATAGGATATGGATAGTCTTTGCCAATGCGATAAAATAAAGTGACATCGTGTCTATTTTTCTTTGCTAAAGGGGTATTTCCATGGGTTTGCCTTGGTATCGTGTTCATACTGTCGTATTGAATGATCCGGGTCGATTGCTTTCGGTGCATATAATGCACACAGCTCTAGTTTCTGGTTGGGCTGGCTCGATGGCTTTATACGAATTAGCGGTTTTTGATCCCTCTGATCCTGTTCTGGATCCAATGTGGAGACAAGGTATGTTCGTCATTCCTTTCATGACTCGTTTAGGAATAACCAATTCGTGGGGTGGTTGGAGTATTTCAGGAGGAACTGTAACGAATCCGGGTATTTGGAGTTATGAAGGCGTGGCAGGGGCGCATATTGTGTTTTCTGGCTTGTGTTTCTTGGCAGCTATCTGGCATTGGGTATATTGGGACCTCGAAATATTCTGTGATGAGCGGACGGGAAAACCTTCTTTGGATTTGCCCAAGATCTTTGGAATTCATTTATTTCTTGCAGGGGTGGCTTGCTTTGGCTTTGGCGCATTTCATGTAACGGGTTTGTATGGTCCTGGGATATGGGTGTCTGATCCTTATGGACTAACTGGAAAAGTACAAGCTGTAAATCCGGTGTGGGGTGCAGAAGGTTTTGATCCTTTTGTTCCGGGGGGAATAGCTTCTCATCATATTGCTGCGGGTACATTGGGCATATTAGCGGGCCTATTCCATCTTAGTGTCCGTCCACCTCAACGTCTATACAAAGGATTACGTATGGGCAATATTGAAACTGTACTTTCCAGTAGTATCGCTGCTGTTTTTTTTGCAGCTTTCGTAGTTGCCGGAACTATGTGGTATGGGTCAGCAACTACCCCAATTGAATTGTTTGGGCCTACTCGTTATCAGTGGGATCAGGGATACTTTCAGCAAGAAATATATCGAAGAGTTAGTGATGGGTTAGCCGAAAATCTCAGTTTATCAGAAGCTTGGTCTAAAATTCCCGAAAAATTAGCCTTTTATGATTATATTGGTAATAATCCGGCAAAGGGGGGATTATTCAGAGCAGGCTCAATGGACAATGGGGATGGAATAGCTGTTGGATGGTTAGGACATCCTATCTTTAGAGATAAAGAAGGGCGCGAACTTTTTGTACGCCGTATGCCTACTTTTTTTGAAACATTTCCGGTTGTTTTGGTAGATGAAGAGGGAATTGTGAGAGCGGACGTTCCTTTTAGAAGAGCAGAATCCAAATATAGTGTTGAACAAGTAGGCGTAACGGTGGAGTTCTATGGTGGCGAACTTAATGGAGTAAGTTATTCTGATCCTGCTACTGTAAAAAAATATGCGAGGCGTTCCCAATTAGGGGAAATTTTTGAATTAGATCGGGCTACTTTGAAATCAGATGGTGTTTTTCGCAGCAGTCCAAGGGGTTGGTTCACTTTTGGTCATGCTACCTTTGCTTTGCTCTTCTTTTTCGGACACATTTGGCATGGGGCTAGAACCTTGTTCCGAGATGTTTTTGCTGGTATTGATCCAGACTTGGATGCTCAAGTGGAATTTGGAACATTCCAAAAAGTCGGAGATCCAACTACGAGGAGACAGCCAGTCTGAGGCCGCATTGCTTTGGTATCTTTCACCTCTCTTTTTTGATTTGACATGGGAAACATCTCCCATCCCTTCTTTGACTCTTTTTCCTTTTTTATACGGGAAATGATCCCAAATGACAAATGAATAGGTGTGGAAGTTATAATTGTAAATAAACCACGATCGAATCTATGGAAGCATTGGTTTATACGTTCCTTTTAGTTTCGACTTTAGGGATAATTTTTTTCGCTATCTTCTTCCGAGAACCACCTAAGGTTCCGACTAAAAAAGTGAAATAATTTAATTGAAGTAAGAAGTCTCCCCATCTGGGAGACTTCTTACTTCAATTAGTCCCCGTGTTCTTCGAATGGATCTCTTAATTGTTGAGAGGGTTGCCCAAACGCGGTATATAAGGCATACCCAGTAAAGCTTACAAGTAAACCAGATATGGAGATGGCGACTAAAGTTGCTGTTTCCATTTTTATAGAATTTCAAGATTACAATGGATCTACGAAAAGATCGTGTATTTACAACTACAACGGAATAGTATACAAAGTCAACACAAATCATTAAATGGAATTTATGGCTACACAAACCGTTGAAGATAGTTCTAGACCTGGACCAAGACAAACTCGCGTAGGTAATTTATTGAAACCCTTGAATTCGGAATATGGGAAAGTAGCTCCGGGTTGGGGGACTACTCCTTTTATGGGGGTCGCAATGGCTTTATTCGCGGTATTCCTATCTATTATTTTAGAAATTTATAATTCTTCCGTTTTACTGGACGGAATTTTAATGAATTAGGTTTCTACTAACGAAAACTACGAAGTCATAGTTTTTCCATCCAAAAGAGCCTTTCTACTTTAAGCTCTACATTTCTAGACATTCTGGTAGTTCGACCGTGGAATTTTTTGGTTTCGGTATCTCTGGAATATGAGTGTGTGACTTGTTAGAATTTGCTCCTATTGATAATACATAGAAAGCACCTGTTATCTCTATCAAGATGATTCTAATTCGTCGGATATTATTTATTCTAGTATCTGGAACACGAAATAGATAGAGTGGATCAAGAAAAAAAAATGAAACTATGATTCATATTAACTATTCAGACCTCGCAACCAGACTGAAAAAAATTCAAGTAGTTCTTAATAAAAATAAAAAAAGAAAATTTCTTCCTTCCAATTTTGTTTGCCCAAAAAACAACTTTTTTTCTCTCGATTTTGTCGAGTCATTACACCGATTCAATAAATGATCATCAAGCGGTTCTTATTCGAAGAACCCTTGCCTTTTGTTTAGCTTGAGACTCAATCATCGTGGCTCTAGTATGAATCTAAGGTTTTAATTGAACTGATTCATAGGATCGCAACAAGATAATTTCTACCAGAAAACTACTCCAATTTTTGCTTTATTTATTTATCTAGTAAAACAAGAGTAAATCTGCATTACGCACAAAAAAAAGAAATCCAAAATAGGGAAGAGAAAAATCAAGAGGCCTCTAATGATCAACATTTGGGAAAGAAAGATAGACGAGCCAACTTGAGATTTTTTGGCATTATCATCACAAAGAAGAAATTCTGGATTTTTCTTATTTCATATCTTCAAGGCAAATCGACCCAACCCAGTGGCTGATGAAGTTTTGAACCTTTTTTCTAATATCCGTTGAAAATTTGTGTGTTTCTGTTTGAGCCGTACGAGATGAAATTCTCATATACGGTTCTCGGAGGGGGGTTCGGGTTAGTTACCTATCTCAATAAAGTATATGATTGGTTTGAGGAACGTCTTGAGATTCAGGCAATTGCAGATGATATAACTAGTAAATATGTTCCTCCTCATGTCAACATATTTTATTGTTTAGGGGGAATTACACTTACTTGTTTTCTAGTACAAGTTGCTACCGGTTTTGCTATGACTTTTTACTATCGCCCAACCGTTACAGAGGCTTTTTCCTCGGTTCAATACATAATGACCGAGGCCAACTTTGGTTGGTTAATCCGATCAGTTCATCGATGGTCAGCAAGTATGATGGTTCTAATGATGATCCTGCACGTATTTCGTGTGTATCTCACAGGTGGGTTTAAAAAACCCCGCGAATTAACTTGGGTCACTGGTGTGGTTTTAGCTGTATTAACTGCATCGTTTGGTGTAACTGGTTATTCTTTACCTTGGGATCAAATTGGTTATTGGGCAGTCAAAATTGTGACAGGTGTGCCTGACGCGATTCCGGTAATAGGATCACCTTTAGTGGAGTTATTACGTGGAAGTGCTAGTGTGGGTCAATCCACTTTGACTCGTTTTTATAGTTTACATACCTTTGTACTTCCTCTGCTTACTGCCGTATTTATGTTAATGCACTTTCTAATGATACGTAAGCAAGGTATTTCGGGCCCTTTATAAGGAAGGCATCTCATAGAGAGTTCTAATTCTCATATATCATATCGGGTAGGTTGTGGTATTTCATTGCTACAAACATGGGTTATTCTAAAATAAGACATGTCATTTAGATACTTCTCTTCAACTCCGAACTATTGTGATACAAATAATACAAATAGTTGAAGTTAATTTTACGAAAGAAAAGAAGGCGGATTATGGGAGTGTGCGACTTGAATTATTGATTTGGCCATGCAGATAGAGAGTTGGATCTGCCACATTAGAATTCACGACCAAAGGTGTCTCCATATCCAATCAACACGTAAGTCCCCTGTCTAGTAAGGATAGGCTGGTTCACTTGAGGAGAATATTTTCTATGATCATACCTCAACCATGTCATCCATGAAGAGGCTCCGTAAGATCCCATAGAGTAGAAATGGAATAAGTCATGTGACATGATCCAATTCTCTATTTATTACACTTACTTTTTATTATAGTATGGAAATGCATTCATTTTCTTTGCATCGATTGCGATCTGCAATACTATCGGAGTAAAAGAAGGGATCTAAGGAAGAACGTAGGCTAAACTTTTTGATTTTTTATTAGTAACAAGTAAATACTTTGTTTGGACGTAAGAAACTTGCAATATTGGGGGGGATAAATACCAACTAATCAAGAGACGCGAGACAATCCACAAAGCAATTGATCATGATCAAATTTGTAAGCCCACTTGGATATTGAGCATTTACCCATAAGAGTAGGATTCTTTTCAATGAATAGTTGTAGGTGCAACTTCGGAAAATAGAATCTGATAAAGCTTTTCTTACTTAGAGCCATTGAGCCATTATATACCTTATTCTATTATGGATCTTCTACGGTTTTATTTCTTTCATTCTTGCTCGAGCCGGATGATGAAAAATTCTCATGTCCGGTTCCTTTGGGGGCTGGATCTTAAAGAATTCACCTATCCCAATAACAAAGAAACCTGACTTAAACGATCCTGTATTAAGAGCAAAATTAGCTAAAGGGATGGGACATAATTATTACGGGGAACCCGCGTGGCCCAACGATCTTTTATATATTTTTCCAGTAGTAATTCTAGGTACTATTGCATGTAATGTAGGTTTAGCGGTTCTCGAGCCGTCAATGATTGGTGAACCGGCGGATCCGTTTGCAACTCCTCTGGAAATATTACCCGAGTGGTACTTCTTTCCCGTGTTTCAAATACTCCGTACAGTACCTAATAAGTTATTGGGCGTTCTCTTAATGGTTTCTGTGCCGACGGGCTTATTGACAGTACCTTTTCTAGAGAATGTCAATAAATTCCAAAATCCATTTCGTCGCCCAGTAGCTACAACCGTTTTTTTAATCGGTACTGCAGTAGCTCTTTGGTTAGGTATTGGAGCAACATTACCCATTGAAAAATCCTTAACTTTAGGTCTTTTTTAGGGATTTTTCAGTTTGATTCATTCAATCGTGAAGTACCGTGCATAGGTATCTAGGAAATAGTTACTTCCAAGTGAATCTTCCCTAGATACCTATAATCTATTTTATTATGATCCATTTCGCGAAAATATAGATTGTCCCAAAGATGCAAAATTGTTTTCTTTTTTCTTTTTATTCTAACTCGAAAAAGAAGAAGAGGAAAAAATTGCAATGGATTTAAAACTAGAACTTATTCTTAGGTAAATCCATTGGGAGATGCTTCTCTAGAGTGTCCCATATCTGTTTTCCATCTTGCATACGAAAACTGTCAATTCTCATCAGATCTTCTTCCGTCTTACTCAAAAGGTCCAATAGTGTATGGATATTGGCCCTTTTGAGACAATTATACGTTCTAGAAGGCAGTTCTAATTGATCAATAAAAATACAATTCAATGGAATTCTTTTTTTGTTTTTCTTTAGATTAGTTAATCTTTTTTGAAAGCTTAAAAGGGGGGAAGTAAACCTGTTTTTATTTTCTTGGAAACGAGTACCCTCTTCCTCCGTGTGAAGAAAAGGAAGAAATAAATCAATCAAATTACGAGAAGCCTCATAAAGCGCTTCCTTAGGGGTTAAACTTCCATTGGTCCATATTTCTAGAAAAAGTATCTCATATTTTGCATTTCCATTCCCACAAGCAAAAATACTATAATTCACATTTCGAACAGGCATGGATACAGCATCTATAGGATAACTTCCATCTTGAGTGTTCTTTCTGACTTCCGTGTGATATCCGCGATCTCTCTTGATCCGTAACTCAATACGGAAATCCGTGGGTTCTGTCAAGTTAGCTATAGGTTGTGCCGTATCAACGATTTCTACGGAAGGCGGTAAGATAATATCTTGGGCAGTTATGTATCTAGGACCTTTGACGCAAATTGATGCGGTTCTAACTCCATAGAGATTACTTCTCAATACAATTTCTTTCAAATTTAGTAAAATTTCTTGTACCGATTCTTCAATACCTGCTATTGTAGAATATTCGTGCGGCACGCTCCCAAATTTTGCATGTGTGATACATGTTCCTTCTGTTTCTCCAAGTAAAGCTCTTCGCAAGGCAATACCAACGGTATCCGCTTGACCTTTTCTAAGCGGGGACAGAATGAAACGACCATAATAAAGACGCTTACTATCTACTCTTGATTCAACACACTTCCACTGTAGTGTTTGAGTGGATCCTGCTACCTCCTCTCGAACCATATAGACTAGTATTATTATTTGATCATTGAATCGTTTATTTCTCTTGAAAGGGGTTTAATTCTTTTACAGACGTCTTTTTTTAGGAGGTCGACACCCATTATGCGGCATAGGTGTTACATCGCGTATACAACTTAATCGTACACCACTTTTAGCAATGGCTCGTAATGCGGCATCTCTTCCACTACCAGCACCCTTTACCATAACTTCTGCTCGTTGCAAACCCACTGTACGAATAGCATCTACAGCTGTTCTTTGACCAGCATAGGGTGATGCTTTTCTTGAGCTTTTGAATCCACAAGTACCCGCGGAGGACCAGAAAACCACCCGACCTTGCGGATCTGTAACAGTTATAATAGTATTGTTGAAACTAGCTTGAACATGAATAACTCCTTTTGTTATTCTACGTGCACTCTTCCGTAAACTAAAACGCGCATTCCTACGCAAACCAATACGTACTTTCCTACGTGAACCAATTTTTGGTATAGCTTTTGTCATATTTTATTATCTCATAAATATGAGTTAGAAATAACAAAAAGAAAAAAAGATACAAAGATATCCGTTTCAGGGTAAAATATATCCTTTACTTGAATTTTTTTATTTGGAATTTGGACATTTTCGCGGGTACTTTTTTTTTACTTTTTAGAAAGTCAAGTTCTTTTTTCGAAAGATTACCCCTGTCTTTGTTTATGCTTCGGATTGGAACAAATGACTCTAATTCGTCCACGCCTACGAATCAGTCGACATTTTGTACAAATTTTACGAACAGAAGCTCTTATTTTCATATTTCCGTATTCCTTTCTTAAACTATGAATTTACTCTTTTGGAAAAAATAAGTCTCTTTGTTTGAATTTTAGAACTTTGAATTTTTTACCCTAGAAAAAAAAAGAAAAACCTAACCCTTTGAATCTTTGGTATCCTTCAAATCTTCGGTATCCTTCGAGTCTTCGGTACGCTTCGAATCCTTATGGGGAAGTCTATAAATTATACGCCCCTTGCTTGAATCATAACGACTTACTTCAATTTTGACCCTATCCCCCATCAGTATTCGTATAGAACTAGACCGGATCTTTCCTGAAATATAGCCCAGGATGATGGTGTCATTCTCTAGGCGAACGCGGAACATTCCGTTGGGTAGGGCTTCCATAACTAAACCCTCGAAAGTAATTTTTGCTTCTCTCGGGTTTTTTTTTTCTCTCCTATTTTTCTTTTCTGTCATATTTTTTTTCTCCTATTTTTCTTTTTTTATTTTCAAATAAAAAAACGTTGTATTTTTGTTTGAAAAATAGGAAGTTCAAGATAGAATTTGGGTACTATAACTATAGGTGGGGCGATTACCGCTATAGGCGGGGCGATTACCATATATAACATAAGACTTCTCCCCCAATTCTGTTTAGTCGAGCTTCTCGATCTGTCATTATACCTCGAGAAGTAGAAAGAATAGCAATTCCCATTCCGCCCAAAACCTTAGGAATTCCTTGATAGTTGGCATAAATTCGTAAGCCAGGTCGGCTGATACGCTTTAAAAAGGTTCTAGTTCTATATATTCCCTTTCTAGTCTTTCTCTTTTGATGTCGCAAAGTTGAAACCAAGAAATATCTGTTACTTTCCTGATGTTTCCGAACACTTTCAATAAAACCCTCTCGTAGAAGTATTTTAACAATGTTTTCGGTAATATTTGTAGATACTACCCGAACAGTTCCTTTTTTATTCATGTCCGCGTTTCTTATAGAGGTTAGTAAATCAGCAATAGTGTCCTTGCCCATAAGACTCTAATTCTAGGTTCCTCCTAATTTTTCTATAATCAACATGTTCTCTTTTTTCTTTTCGTTTTGGATTCTAAAGCATATACGTGAAACACAATCTACTAATTTTTTATTTGATCTATATCTTGTCTACTAGTATTTATAATACTTCAGGAGCTAATGAAACTATTTTAGTAAAATTCAATTCTCTCAATTCCTCGGCGATCGCGCCAAAAACGCGAGTTCCTTTTGGATTTCCTTTTTGATCAATGATAACCGCTGCATTGTCGTCATAGCGTATTATTATACCGTCTTCGCATTTGAACTCTTTACATGTACGTACAATTACAGCTCGAATTACTTCGGATCTTTCTAGAGGCATTTGGGGCACTGCGTCTTTGATTACAGCAACAATAACATCACCAATACGAGCATATCGCTGATTACTAGCAGCTCCTATGACTCGAATACACATCAATTTTCGAGCTCCACTGTTATCTGCTACATTTAAAAGGGTCTGAGGTTGAATCATATTATTTTGATTTCAATTTGTTATTTCAATGCAAAAGGATGAAAGAAATATTGTCTTTCCAGAAAGAAGAACCTGGTTTTTTATTTTCAATACTACTTTTTTTGGGGGGGGGTTATATTTCTAACCGAAGAAATTGACTTCGTATGGGCATTTTGCTGGCAGCTATGGAAATAGCTACTCTAGCTACAGTTTCGGATACTCCGCCCATTTCATAAAGTATTCGACCTGGTTTAACAACGGCTACCCAATATTCGGGGGATCCCTTTCCCGAACCCATACGTGTTTCGGTCGGTCTTATTGTAACCGGTTTGTCGGGAAATATACGTACCCAGATTTTTCCACCACGACGTGCATATCGTGTCATTGCTCTTCGTCCTGCTTCTATCTGCCTCGCCGTAATCCAAGTGGGTTCAAGTGCTTGAAGAGCATATCTACCAAAACAAATACAATTGCCTCGGTAGGATTTTCCCTTCATTCTTCCTCTATGTTGTTTACGAAATCTGGTTCTTTTGGGGTTATAGTCGATGGTTCTCTCTTAGTTCCATCTCTACTGCAAAACTGGACATGAGAGTTTCTTCTCATCCAGCTCCTCGCGAATCAAATGAGAAAGTGTGCAAATTTCTCTAATTCCACAATATTCTAAAATATTACGGATAGATACACATTAATAGGAAAGGTTAGGGTTTTTAATATTGAATTTATTAAAATACTAAAATATATAGTCAAGAAAGAGGATCTAGAATATATCTAGATGTGTATGTTTATTTATCTATATTCTATATTTAATGTAATTCTTTTTTTTTTTTTTTTAATCTCCTTTTTTTATTTTACTCTTATTGAATCGCGGTAAAGTATTCTAATTCAATAAAAATTTCGCGGGCGAATATTTACTCTTTCCTGTCTTATTTGTTAATTCATAACCTTATCAAATAAGACAATTTTTTTGGTTTGTTCCGCCATCCCACCCAATGAAGTATTGGGATTCTTTTCAAGAAAATCCTATCCAGTCATAGGTTCTGTCGTTCCCACTGCTTCTCCTTTAATGGTTAGGTTTGAATCTCGCAATGGAGCTTCCAAAAAATTTCTTTCCGAGTCAATTTCTCAGTTTTATTAACTCGGGACGCTCTTTGTTATTCCTTGAAATTTGTATTTCTTGTTTCAATCAAATTACGATTTCGAATTCTCTGTTATTTTTATTATATTGATGCTTTATCACATTGCTTTTTATGATGTAATTCATAGACCATACATATTGGAATCCTATATCTTTCTTATTTCTCTTCCTTCTTTCTATCATCCTTCCTTTTATCTACATCCCCTTTAGTTTTGCTTCACAACTTAGAATCCTATTTTTTTTTAAAGAAAAAATTGCAGTTGCTACACGTATATGATAGATTTACTCATTTATGATAGATGTATTTATTCATATAGTGACTGTTTCTTAGTTAGGATCTCGACAATACGAAGCAATAGGTTGGTTATTAGTTCATTTTCTATAATTACATAGTAGGGTTCATTCTATTTTTTTTTAATCCCCTTTTTGAACCCTAAAAAAAAACTAACGAGTCACACACTAAGCATAGCAATTTTATTAAAAGATTTCTCAATTTTCATTAAATCTTATAGAAAGAGGTAGAATTTCTTCTTTTTTTCAGGGATTTTAGGGAAAATAAGGCTCTTGTCATTTTTTATTCTATTACTGAACAGAATGGGAAGACAGGGTTGGTTATTCTTCGTCTACGAATATCCAAATTTTAACTCCTAATACTCCATAGATAGTTCGAATTGGATAGCAGCAATAATCAATTTTAGCGCGAATTGTTTGGAGGGGAAGTCTACCTTTTTTGATGCATTCGGCACGCGCAATTTCTTTTCCCGCGAGACGGCCTGCAATTTTTACTTTTACTCCCTTTATATCTGTTTTTTTAGTTAATTCAATGGCTTTTTTCATTGCCTTTCGGAATGAAACTCTATTTTTTAATTGGAAAGCTATATATTCTGCAAGAATGTTAGGTTGTCTATAAGGTTCTTTCACTTTTTCGATCCCAATATTAAGTCTCTGGTTTACAGAATTAACTTCTTTTTGTAGATCTTTCTCTAATTCTTCGATTGCTCCTTTTTTCTTTAATAAATTGGGGAATCCAATATGGATTATGACGTGGATTGTATCGATTTCTTTTTGAATTTCTATATGTGTAATTACTTCGGAACTTGAGCCTGAGTCCATTTTTTTATTATGTGTAATTACTTCGAAACTTGAGTCTGCTTCTATTTTTCTATTCGAGCCCTTTTTCCTATTCTTTTGTATATAGTTCTTGATACAATTCCGTATTTTTTTATCTTCCTGTAGACCTTCAGAATAATTTTTTGGTTGTGCGAACCAAAAGGAATGGTGATTTTGGGTTGTACCAAGTCTGAAACCAAGTGGATTTATTTTTTGTCCCATATTTTTCTATTCTATTTTTTTTACCGGGAATCAAATCTTAGATGGATCTAAAGATTATTTCGATTTCTTTACTATATTTAGTACAATTGTTATATGACACATGGTTTTTTTTATGGGAGAACTACGTCCTCGAGCCCGAGGTCTGAATTTATTCATAATAGTACTCCTACTGACTTCGGCTTTAGTGATGAATAAATTTGCTTTGTCGAAATCCCTATAATGAGTAGCATTTGCTGCTGCCGAATAAACCAACTTTAAGATGGGATAAGATGCTCGATAAGGCATGAGGTTCAATATCATAACAGTTTCTTCGTAGTAACGCCAACGAATCTCATCCAGAACTCTTTGTACTTTGAAAACGGACATGTGGATGCGTTTTTGTGCTTTGAAAACCCGTTCGAACTTAAGTAGACGATCGGTTGGTACTTTTCTTGCGAGTTTCCTTAGCCCACTCTTCTTCTTCTTTATCCTAGGGGTATACTTTACCAGTTTGAAACTTGTCATAAATAAGGTTATTCCCCGCTTACCTATTTCTTTTTTTTTTTTATTT
>JXWR01000030.1_pt1 | contig 25197 bp, 26 predicted proteins | sample 315541 | NCBI WGS metagenome assembly JXWR01 (sample SAMN03273951, study PRJNA271842) | soil metagenome | isolation source: rice field ambient CO2 | place: India: CRRI Experimental farm Cuttack,Odisha-753006 | collected 2013-12-17
TGGTGGTCTAATAGTTCTACTTGGCTGTTATACGTTTTTAGCCATAGTTCCATATCAATAATTAACTTCAACTGCTTATCCGTAGCTAGTTTCAACAGGTTCACCCCAATCTATTCCGAGTATTGGTTCTCATCATTAGTGCTAATAATAGACTTAATTACCGGTGAATCCATGCAATCTTCTAACACATGTACTGCATTTTGGTCAACATAGTATAACTCTTTAACCTTGTTTATGTCTTTGCTCCAGAACACGTTCATCATAGATAATGATTGTTCTAGTTCTGGATGACCAGTTCCTAATGCAATTCCATAATCGTCAGATAATCCAATATCAATTAAGTCAACTGCCTGTTCCATCATTGTTTCATATAAATGGTTAAGCACACTTGATGAGCTAGCCTCACAAAAGCCAATTAGAGCAAACCCACCAGAATTAGTTTTACCTAATTTTCGTTTTCCTTCGCTACTTTTGCTCATAACATAACCTTTAATCTGATTATACTGAGTAGCAGTGACACACTTATTACGAACTACCATATGAGCAGGAAACTCTTGGCTCAGTAATAGTGTCATCTCAACATATGGATAGACATCTTTGCTTCGCTTGATAAGACCCACCTCTAATCTTCTTTTACACCAACTGTAGCAGTAGTGTCAGTAGTATCTTCTACCTTAGCATCTACTTCCTTATCTTCGAGCTTCTTAACTCTGTCTGACAAAGTTGCTAATACCGCTTCTACGTCAACTTTAGGCTTTGGTTCTGCTACTGTATAGTAGATATCTAAATATCCTTGTTGTGGTGTGTCTGGTTCAATCAAGCGTGGGTCAATGAACGTAGAAGGATTACTGGTATCATCTGATAAATGTACCGTTACATAATCCGTATTGAAACGCTTAGCTACTGATTCAATAACCTTTTCTACTAGTTCATCAGACTTAATAACATCTTCACCGTAGTTACAGTTGTACAATTCACTTTTTAAGTCTGATACTAGTTGTTTATCGAAGATAATACGTAAGTTACCAGTATTACCATATCGGTGTTCTACTCGATTGTCAAAAGCATTTGAACTTAAGACAATATTTACTAAACCATTTGAAACCTTATCAAGCGGGTCAATTTCTACTTGCTTACCTAGTTCCTTCTTAGTAAATAAACCTACTCCTAATTCGTTTATCTTTGAAGAGCCTCTGTATGAACCCAGGGTTAATACATTTGGAAAATTAAATTTAGCACCATCAATAACCCCACTAATAAGTTCTCCATTATCATTTGACATCTTTTATTACTTCCTTTCCTTAACATGTACTAAGAATAACAGATATGGTATTCGTTGTCAACACTTAATATTGAATATGTTATGAATTGTCATAGAACCTAGATGTTATTTTAAATAATGGCTTATCCATTATTACTATTACCTGTAGCCGGTAGGCTGAGTTCTGCATTAAGCATCCAAATTGTCTTTTCAATATAGCCGAGATATTGTTCTACCTGACTAGTCGTAACTACATCTCCAGCATCACTTGCTTTGCTATGCAAGTTATTATAAGTGTCATCTAACGTTTCAAAGACATCTACTAATTGCTTTACTGAATTATTTGTGTCATCACTATATACTGATGGTACATCATTAATAGTTGTCTTCTGAATAACTTGGTTTAAGCTAGCAAGGGGCATTCCCCCAACTTGGATAATTCTTTCGGCAATCCAGTCTGTTTCTTCAAATAATTCTTCCAACATTCCGTCAATTAGTGGGTGGTCAGTCAAGAAGCGGGAGCCACGCATTAGCCAATGAATAGCCCAAGCCGTTTCATGTGCCTGTTGAAGGTTAGCTTGGGTTACTTGTAGCATATTGATATATTCATTATTATAACTTTTCATTAATTAGTTTCTCCAATCTGTTAACTCTATTAGTTAAATCCTTATTCTCTTGTTGTAACTTGTCTATTTTGTTTAATTTTTCTATGACTTCTTTTGATAGGGCTTGTTCTCCAACAACCCCATTTTCAAAACAAATACCTTTATTTATTATAATCTTTTCTGTTATACCAGTATCTCTTGACGCCGTAGTCCTGTTATCCATAACAACACCCCTTTATTATACTAATATGTTTATAAAGAGCACTTAATATGTGTATGCTATTTATCAGTTGTTGATTTAATCATATGGATTATATCCAGAAAGTAAGTCTGAAATCATTTCCTTCATGTCTTCGAGACTTCTAATAACATAGTCCATATTATCATTTGATTTTAAACTGCTAACTCCTACGGAAGATAGCACAGTATAAATACTATATTTAGTTACTTCTGCATACTTATTAATCGGCTTTAGTAACTCTAATTCACCATCATCTAGAGTGTAGTCCTTAGAATAGCTAAACATATTGTAAATAATATCTGACAAGCGTTCTTTCTCCTTGTCAGTTATCTTAACATCATTGGGACTATCAGACATCTTCTTTGTATAGGCTGTTAATGTTCTTTGTACTAGCCAGCCAAAATTATAGTACAGAGCTTTCAATATGTTACAAGCACTGTTTGCTTGGTCATCTGACCTAGAAGCAACCTTAATGGCATCTAGTTGAATGTCCCTTTTTCTAGACATCTTAAATTGGAGCCTATCTAAAATTACTGCTTCTTGCTTGACTACTTTACTCATACTTACCTTACCCACCTTTTATTTTTACATGCGGTACAACTCTCCGCTATGTACCCTCGGTTTAAAAGAACATGAAAAGAAAACACCGAGGAACGTTTTACTTTATTGAAATTAAGCTACAAGCGGATAGTCGGATTTGAACCGGCATTAATAGATTGGAGGTCTAACGTGTTAGCCAATTACACCATATCCGCATTAAATGTTATTGCTAACTAATTTCTCCACTCTTTACTGTGAGTTGGCAAACTGTACTTTCTGCACCACTTTCTAAGGGAGTTGTCAGTCATACCAAACTCCTTAGACGCCCTCGTAAAGTTGCCATTATTCCTATTTAATGACTCTGTCAATTCCGCCTTTTTAATAGCATCCTTGTTATTAGCAGCTCTGTATTTACCCTCACATTGTATACACCTAGTTGATTTATACGTTATTAGTTTGCCACAGTCTATACATTTATGTGTTCCATTTGTGTTTCGACTATCTTTATACCCACCAGACTTCTTATTCCGCAAGTCAATTATGTTTTCTAAATGTGTACACCATTCTAGGTTATTATATTTATTATTGCTTTTATCATAATCCTTATGATTTATTTCAGTTAATCCTCTTGGGTTATCAATAAACGCATTACCAACTAACTGATGAACATATTTATGGTATCTTTTACCATTAAGGTATAGGATAACTTGCTTGTATCCAGAATTAACAGTTGTTTGATATAACTCTTTACCATTAAAATGTTCTTTAACCCCATTAGGGTAACTAATATCTCTGTCTACCGATTTAACGTTTCCACAGGAAGAAACCATATATTTTTCTTCAAACCCACTAACGTATCTCCATTCTTCCATGAATATAACACCTCTTATCCAATTAAATAATTCTGTCAATAGTCCCGGTAGGACTCGAACCTACAACTCACAATTTTCTATTGTTAATACCGGGTATAAACCGGCTGTTTTGCCATTGAACTACGGGACTAAAATAGGGAGTAAAGAGGTTTCTAGACTACTCCTAATATAATGCTTATCTAGACGAAGCTTTTGTCAGGTAGCGAGCCTTATTCTAGACACCCGGTAAAACCGGCATTAAACATTATGTCTTTTGCCACATTTTCATCACCATCGCTAAGTGGTAGCAGCACCAAACTATTGTTCATATTCAACAATAATATATTAACACTTATTTTGAATGCTGTCAAGTAAAAACTAGACTTTTTCAAAAATAATTTCAATACGTAAATACTTAATAACATGTTTACGTAATGTCAATGTGTCCTGACAGAATCGGACTGTCATCTCATGATTAGGAATCATGTGTTCTATCCTATTAGACTAAGGACACAATATACTAGAATAATCTAGTATACAGTATGCTGGCGCTATGTGCTTGGTAGGGATTTGCACCCTACATGACTAACACTTTCCAAATCAGGCCGAAAAGTAATCATATTAGTCTGCCTATGTCTACCTATTCCATCAAAAGCACACTGAGAACTATAATAGCTCACTTAGCTAGTTAAAATTAAAACTGCCAACTAAAATTATTAATTGGTAATGCGTCCTGACAGAATCGAACTGTCATCGTAGAGGTAGAGGCTCCATGTCTTATCCATTAGACCAAAGACGCTTGATATAGGTTAACTTGGTTTTCGCTAACCTATACATATATTATACCACACTTTTTAGTATTTGCAACACTTTTTTAGAATTTATTTCAATTAATTTTCACCTAGATGTGTGTTAGTACACACCTTTATCATTTAGTCCCTTTGAGGCTTTAGCTCCATAGGTATACCATTTAAAGCATATACATGCATTTATCAATTATCTATCGCATGAGAGATAAGCTCCAGAGGCATGTCATTTAAATCATGTACACACCCAAACTAACAGGCAACTGATGGTTTGTACTTATAATGCACACCTTTCAAGGGAAGTACAAGACTTGTATTTAAGTTTCTAAATATAGTGGTCTCAGTATGTTTACCTTGCTTTTTTAACGACTTCCGTAATGGATTTACGTAAATGTCAATTTCTTATGTATTAAGAATACCATAATTAGTATTCTTTGTCAACGCTTATTTAGAGATTGTTTTAATTAATTTTTGAAAGCTTCGTCTCTAATATTTTCAGCCGCATTGATGTCACGGTCATGAATAGCCCCACAGTTAGGGCAACTCCACTCACGGTCACCTAAAGTTAGCTTGTCATTACCTTCTAATCGGTATCCACAATCATGGCATGTTTGAGATGATGGATAGAATCTATCAATCTTTTTAACTTCTTTGCCATACCAATCAGCTTTATATTGGAGCTGTCTAGTAAATTCATATAAGGATACATCACTAACAGCTTTAGCCAGCTTATGGTTAGCCATCATTCCTTTTACGTTTAAATCTTCAATAGCAATCTTATCATAATTAACAATAAGATACTTGCTAATATTATGCATGTAGGCTTTACGTTGGTTTTGCAAATGCTCATATACTTTAGCACGCTTAATCTTAGCTTTAACTCTACCCATACTACCCTTTTGTTTACGAGCCAAAGCTCTGTCAGCTTTAATAAGCTTCTTTTCGCTCTTTTTGATAGCATGCATGTTAGGAAACTTTTTACCATCGCTGGTAATTACAAAGTCTTTAATCCCTAAGTCTAGCCCAATGGATTTATCAGTGTGATAATCAACATTCTCAAAGTTGTCATCGGGGACTTCAAAACCAATTGATACATAGTATTCACCAGATTTTGTCATTGATACAGTTGCTGAAATAATTCGGCAATCCTCTGGTAATGGTCTGTGTAATACAATTTTAATTGGTGTAATTTTAGGAAGCTTAATATGGCCGTCTTCAATTCTAATGCCCTTTTCTCCTTTGTGAACTCTTGTCTTATAGGACCATGCACATTTATGATAATTCTTAAACTTAGGAAAGCCTACCTTTTGATGCTTCTTAATACCTCTAAAGAAGTTTTGATATGCTTGGCTTAAGTTTGTTCTTGCATAGTCCAAACAATTGTTATCACACTCTTTTAAAAATGAGTTTTCTGGTTTATTTTTAACCCAAGTCACTAGTTTAATCTTAGATTTACCCGTTTCTTCATATTGCTGTTTAGCATCTGCTAATAGAGAATTATAAATGAACCTAGCTCCATTAATGTTTTTCCAAATTAGTTCTTGTTGCTCCTTATTCGGATAAATTCGATATTTATGTGCATAATTAATCATGTAATTTCAACTCTTTTCTAAATATTATTTTGTTATCTCTAAGTAAAAGAGGTAATCTCGTTAGTTCCGCAGGTATGTCATTCTAATCATGTACATACCCATTTGTTGGGTCAATCAATCGCAATACCTGTTCCGCAGGTATGTCATTCTAATCATGTACATACTAGTTCAATCAGAGAAATGGCCGACTTACTGTTCCGCAGGTATGTCATTCTAATCATGTACATACCAAATCACAATTGATGAAACGCTAGCTAAGCGTTCCGCAGGTATGTCATTCTAATCATGTACATACCCGAACATACAGGTAACTGTTGGTTTGTACTTATAATGCATACCCTTCAAGGGAACTACAGAATTTGTTATAAAGATTCTTATAATAGTGACTCCAGTATATTTACCCCGCTTTTTTAACGACTTCCGCAACGGACTTACGTATTGTCATTTGATTATGTATTAAGAATATCACAATTGATATTCTTTGTCAACACTTATTTATAGTTTATTTTTACTTGTGATTTAAGTCACCCTCAAATAGGTCTTTGCTATACAACAGCTTAGTTGCCAGCGTAGACACCTTAGTGTTGGCTAAACTGACATCGGATTCGACTGATTTGAGTTGCCCTTCCAATCCAGACTTCTTTAAAGCTAGCAAATCAATCTGTTTCCGATAACTATTAATCTCTGAATTGACTTTAGCAATGTCATCCTTAATTCCTTTAATTTTAACTCCGGATTTAGACTTAACGTCTTGCTGGTTAGCTACTGCTCGTTGCAACGCCGTAATTAGTGAGCGCTTAATTGTTTCGTTTAAGTCTTCATATTCGATTCCAAAGTCGACTTTAAATAATGTTATGATGGTCCCTTTCTCAAATACAAACACTAAATCGTTTAACATATAATAATCAGACGTTGAATGGCCCTTCCCTAACTGGCCCCTAAATACAAAATCAGCATTGTCAAAGCTAGTTAAAATATCCTTAGTGACCTTATCAGAGTTGCTTACTAAATAACGCTTAATTTCTTTATCTTCAGTAATACCATTCATCCGTTCTACCCATCGTGACTTTGCATGTTGGGAAACTGTAATTTCAGTTTTTTCTTCATTTGCCATATTTAATTACCTCTTTCCTTATTGAATAAACTTAGTTTACTACAATTAGAATAGACTGTCAACACTTATTTAAGATTATTTTTTATACTCATTTATGTATTAAAAAAGAGAGCTATTACACTCTCTTTTAGCAAATTAGTCAGCTGCCCACGCTTGAGGACCTTGCTTTTCATATAAGTTTACCGCATTATCCATTTGGTCTTGGACACTACCTGTACCACCATGGAGTAATTGGAACAACCCTCTAGCGGTTGATGACGGGTTAGCTGCGTGTACTTGGTTATTTGATTCACGCCACATAATTGCTTTCCAGTACGAAGCGCTTTGACCAGTGCGAGCTGCCATTTGGTTAGCTACTGCTTGGGCTTCACTGTCTGATAACGCCCCATTAGACGTAGTTACACTAGACCCAGTATAACTAGACTGGTCTGTGCTTGAAACACTCTGAGGAGCCTGTACAGAGCTCTGAGACGATTGTGTGGCCTGTGAAGCTGAGCTAGAACTGGATTGTACTGGCCGGCTCACTGCTGAGCTCGATTGGTTGTCCTTAGGGGATTGATTAGTTTGACTAACCGGTGTCGTATTATCAGTAGTTATCTTAACCGGTTGCGTGTTTTCTTCCTTAACCTTAGCCGATTGAGTATTAACTACCTTGCCAGCTTCGTTAACCTTAAGTTTATCCCCAACAAAGATGAGATTAACATTGTTTAAATTGTTATCTTTCTTAATTTGACTAACGGTTGTCCCATTAGCTAGTGCAATTTCTGAAACCGTATCACCGGCATTAACGGTAACAGTGGATGCTTCTGCAACCGCTCCTAAAGATAAACCAGCTACTACAGCACCGACTAAACTAAGGGACTTGATACCTGTTCCAATTTTAATAATAAAAGACCTCTTTCTTTACTTATAATTTAGCACACTCCTGTGCCCTTTTAACTTAATGTAACCATATTACCACAGAAACCAATACAATGACATAACAATATGATTACAAGTATGTTACATATAGCACAATCCATTTAAAGGTGACTACGAGCTCCTGTAGTTCATTCTAGGATAGAGTGGCATAATTACACTAGGCACACCACAAAATGTTATGCTAGTCCTATATGGAGCTATTATCAGTGCCGAGAAGGATTGTTTATTAAATCCTACATGAAGAATACCTTATACTATGTGCTAAAAATTAGGCTGAAAGCCTATATCTGAGGATGGGATTTTCCTCAGATACACGTGCTAGGTGTGTCTAGCGACTCAGGAGGCTGAAAGCCGGGGCTCCTAGAGCCCAGATAAGTGGTTTTCTTATCTAGTATATACTGTCATATTAGATGAAGAAGACCACTTCATCAGGTCAAGACCTATGTATTGAAGAAAAACACTTCAATCCATCAGCAACCCCGTGCTGAATCCGGGTTACCCCCAAAAATCAGGAGGTAACGTAGCAATAACTTTATAATATTACTAACAATTATATGGTTATCCTATAGCTAAATAAGCTACTAAGCCCGTCACAACGGGGTTATTAGCTGGTAATGGTAGTCTTTTTTATTGTTCTTATTATTTATTATTTAAGAACGAGAATAGCATATAATAAAAGTAGCTTAAACGTTGGTGTATCAGTATTTTGTTGATGTTTTTTGAGGGACATGAATAAATAAGGTAAAATTAACTATTTAAGGGCTTCTAACAAATTATTTTTTTGTAGTGTAACTTGTCTTTCTAAGCTCTAAGTGGTATAATCAGCTATCATAAAAGAAAGTGAGGAGTTCTTGTGGGAACTATTGAAAACAACCTATCTCTAATCAAAAATGCTAGTAGGGGAGACTTTGCTAATTGCCTAAAACATATCAATGGCTTAAAATCTGTGTTAGTTTCTATTAATCGGTTAGCTTTAACAAATAGCGAATACAACAAGGTAGTAACTGGATGCTACACTCTTAAAATGGGGGAGAACAAAATATATGAGGCACAGACAGCTAGGTTTAAGGCTACTTATTCGGTTAGTAGGTTTAAGGCGCTATTCCAGATGCTAGCAGTAAGTGGCGCTGTCAAATCTGCTTCTTACCTAGAGCTATCTGTTGAGGAACAAGCTAGAAGAGTCAGAGCATATCAAATGGCTTCTAAGACAGGAAATTATATAAACTATCCTAGAGTATGGATAATTGGTGACCTAAGTGAAGCTAGATTTGACATAATTAAAGGTCATAAGCCTTTGTTGTTAAACTATACAGCTGTTGAGTGTATCTTTGACAAAAAAACAGCTAACCAAGTATTTAATGACTCTTCAAAGAGTACCGATAGCCTTACTGGTAAGCTAACTTTCCCTAACAGCCCCGAATATGATATCGGCTTATATGTTAGTCGTTTTCCAAATGGTGTTGTTCCTATCACACAGGTGGCTAAGAAAGTATACAAGTCTAACCATTACGCTAAAAGCTTAGAATACTGGCAGACAACCCTCAGAGCACTAATTGAGTATGGGGTACTATCGAAGACTGTAACGGCAACAAGCCTTGCTTCTACCGGGTACACATTTAAGGGTGCTAAGCAAAATACAAAAGTATTGCAGTTAGCAGAGGGATTCTCCTTTGATAATACAAGTGGCAATATTGAATCCGGGTTATCTGCTGTTAACCCAACCACCAATAATGAGTCATCTAGTAACCCAACAGTTCCTACTGATAATAATGATGGCATAAAAATTACTGATGATATGCTACCATTTTGAAGCGATAGTATACAATAAATTAAGTGAGGTAACATTTAGATGAACTATATTGAAAATAATCTTAGGTTAATCAATGGGGCTAATCAGTTGTCAAAAATGTTTGATAAAGTCTATGGTCTAACTGATATCTATAGTACCATATGTAAGATGGCCTTGGATAATATAAAATATGAAGATAATGGTGGAAGCCTACTAGTGGTCAAGTTAGACGCTGACGAAGTGTTTAGTTTGTCCCCTCAGCGCTATCACAGCACATTTAGTGCAAATGATACAGAAAATGGCATTAGAATGCTAATGCTAGCAGGTATCCTTAATAGCCCTGACCCTTCATACATGGTAATAGAAGATTTGGCTTATTATAACCAACTGCCCATGGATAGAATTAACAATAACTTTAGCATAAAGCAGAAGCTTACTTACATGGCAGTTGCTTCTATGTATGGTTATAATACTGCCGTTGCTGTCTTTTCTGGATTAACTGAGGGCAGTCTAGGGGAGCCTAATGGTAATCAGCCGGTTATCCTAGAATGTGAAGTTATGAATGCTGGTGTATCATTAGTTGAGAACTCTATCCGGGTGCTAGTACCCTCTACAGTACCCTTTGGAAAGCGGCCCCCAGTTAATGCTGAATATTCTCTAGAACAACTAGATGCTCTAAAAATGGTTGGTTGGCTAGATTCCAAAGGTATTGGCTATGGCCCCGCTAGTGAGATTAATTCAAAGTATATACCAGATGATATTTTAGCTACTGATGTTGTGTTATACGATAAAGCTTTAGCAAAGTAAACAAATAAGCACTTACTACAACCAATTAAGTCTGTAGTAAGTGCTTATTTGTATACATAATAGTAATAAAATTACATCTTTGAGAATACCCAACCAACAAAGGCTGATAACAACAATACTAATAATTGCTTAAACAAATCAGAACGATTGTCTCTGATAGCTTCAATATCATCATCCTGTGCCTGTATTTGACTATCCAGCTTATCACTCACCTTCTCAATTTTAGCCTCCAGTTTATCAATGCTAGATTTAACTTCTTGTTCGAGGCTGACCGATTGTTTTTGTAAGTCGTCTATCTGCTCCCTAATTAACTCAATCTCACGGCCATTGGATTGACTATAGTATTTACGGTCAACCGTGATAGCGTTAACTTGGTCTTTAAGGGAGGTTAGACCCTCAGAAAAGGCTTTTAGCTGTTCGCTGATTGACTTGATTTCCTCAAACTCAGTTTCCCTAGCCATCCTTGCACCATCTACTTTCATATATTATTTTTCGTGGGCATGGTACTAATAACGTATTAATCAAGTATTAAATACAGTAAGTAGTTGCCTCAATTAATAATATAGAATACGCTACACGTTTATAACCTCAATATTCATAAATGTTATAATAGATTTTATAAGGTGGTGGTACATTGGAGCACAAGGAAATTTTGGAAAGGCGACGAATAATTCTTAGCAATAATCCGGGGTATCATTTAATTAAGAAGGGAAATCGAGCGGTGGGCTACCTTAGGCATTGTTGTATTTGTGGACGCCCTCTAACTGCTTATATTATAAACGAGAACAGATATGTGACTATTTGTAGGCATTATCAAATCACAACTGTAGCTTCATTAAAGCTCAGCATGTGTGCTGATATCCGTTCTTGTGACAGATATGAGAAGAAGAAAGGAGAAAAGACTTAATGAGCTCAATCATAGACAACTTAAAAGCCGGATTAGATGATACTGATAAGAATGGCGAAGACTTAGATACTCAAACTAAGACTAATCTATTTAAGTCAGTATCAAAACTATCAGAGGGATTCTTAGATGCCGTAAACGCTGGTAAAATTGAAGTTAGAGATATTAAAGATATGAAGGATGTTGCCTCTATCTACAATATGATTGTTCAGGCCGGCGGAGTAGAAGGGTCTGAGAAAGCACCAGAGTTGAGTAAGGGTATCCGTAATTATTGGATTGTCAATAATAATACCCCAGTTGATAATGTTGAAGGTGCTGATGTGGTAGACCAATTGGAAGGAATGAGTAAAGAAGATATTAACAAAATGTTAAATGAACAAGAAAAGATTAAGAATAATGAGAATGCAGGTGATATTTAATGGTTAAACTGGAAGAAGCTGATATCAACTTCTCAGGAGCCGATATTGTTAAAGTCGCTAAGGATATGTTTAAGACTGATAAGCCTACTGTTGAGCAAATACAGTATGTCATACCTATGCTAAGGCCAACTAACTATTTGCTGGAACATCATACTATTGCGGGGCACCCCATAACGTATAGTATACCCAACTATGGCAACCATGATTTTTCTAAGTATTTTGGTCATCGTCCATGGCAACGGGCAGTTTTAAATGACCAATCACAATCTAAAGTCATAATCAAATCACGTCAGCTCGGTTTCAGTGAAGTCGGTGTAAGTGAAGTTATTTGGTTCTGTGATACACATTCTTACGATAATGTAAGTGCGCTGTAGACATATGCGGCATTCTATGGTAACATAGTCTAAAGAACCTCGTTAAACGGGCAGGAGTAATAAGTCTATAAAGACGAAGCGCTCCGGTAAGGAAGGCTAAGTCCAGCAATGGATAATGCTAATCCCGTACCAAGCTGGAACTATTTAGTGCCAGAAGGCGTAGAGACTAACCTTACTCATAGCTATTCAAACAGGAATAGTGAGAAGAGTATAAAAAATATAATTATTAGAAAGGAGGACTGTCAAATGGGTAAAGCATTATCTAACGAAGAGTTCACAAATAGAATTGTTAATAAAGTAGGCACAGAGTATTCGTTTTTAGAGCCATATGCTGGGCGACACACTAAAATACTATGTCGTCATAACGTTTGTGGGTATGAATGGAAGGTAGAGGCTGGAGCGTTTCTTGGAAACAAAAATTTTAAAGGTAGCCGCTGTCCTAAGTGTTGCCCTATAAATAACCATCAAAAATCTGACGCCACCTTCAAAAAACAGGTAACTGAGCTGACAAACGGCGAGTACGAGGCTGTGTCTAAGTACAAAAATGCAAGAACACCTGTATCTATGCTTCATAAAAAGTGTGGTAATATTGTAGATATACTTCCATATAGTTTTATGCAAGGAGTTGGTTGCTGGCATTGCAACGGTGGTCACACTTATGTTGCAAAAGAAGTTCCAGAAGTTGTTAAAGAAAGAACATTAGGCGCTTACGAGGTTATTAGTAAGTACACAGGGTATTATGATACCCTATTGATTAAACATGTTTCTTGTGGCGCTATGTTCGAATCATCGTTGCAACAAATAATGACTAGTAGTGGCGTTAGGTGCCATACTTGTTTTGGCTCTCACGGAGAGGCAAACGTAGCATCTTGGCTAAGCTCAAGAGGAATAAGCTATATAGGTCAAAAGAGCTTTAAAGGTCTTAAGTATAAGTCGTTGCTATCATATGACTTTTTTATACCAGAAGATAATACTTTGATTGAATACCAAGGGTATCAACATTATTATCCAGTTAAGTTTTTTGGTGGCGAAGATAAGTTTAAGATGCAACAAGAAAGTGATAGGTTAAAAAGAGAATATGCTAAAGACAATGGTTATAAGTTGATTACTATACCTTATACCTATAATACCCCAGAGGCAGTCTATGATTTCCTTTCTGATAATTATCAGTAATGCGAGGGAACCTCTACTAAAGCAGAGGCTCAACAGCTAGTCCAAGCCGACTGTTAAATCAGTGTTAAAGTATGGCGAAAGTCACGGTATAATATTATTATAGTTACTATAATAATTAACTAATACATTCCCCACAAATAAACAAATGAAGGATTTCGTTAAAGCTCGGGTTAATCCAGAGTTTCAGAGCGGTTACTATGCAGGATTAATTGATAAGTATAATGACTCCTTAGACCAAAAGTCAATAAGAAACTCTAGAATATACTTTCGTAGTTCTAGTAAGTCAGGCTCAGTTGAAGGTTTGAATATCAGTTTTCTATCAATTGATGAATATGACCATATTGCTCCTACTGCTGAAATATCTGCAATGGAATCTATGTCATCATCAAAGTATGGATTAGTACGGCGATGGTCAACCCCAACCGCTGATGGATATGGGATTAGTAAGTTATATGACCAGTCAGACCAGCGTAAGTGGGTATACAGATGCCCTCATTGCGGTTTAGTTCAACAACTAGACTATGAAAAGAATATTAAGCTTGTAAATCCTGATGGAATTGATATTATCGGTAAGAAAGTTAGAGAAGGAACTTATATTTATGTATGCCAGAAGTGTGGTAAAGAGCTAGATAGGTGGTATAATGGCTTCTGGGATATTACAGCCCCCGGAGATGGCGGCCGTATTCATGGATACTCGATATCACAGCTAGATGCAGTTTGGATTTCAGCTAGTGCGATAAAGGAAAAGGAACTAAGCAGTCCGAATAAACAGTTCTTTATGAATTATACTTTGGGCAGAAGTTATGAAGATACAAGTAATAGCTTCTACGAGGAAGATGTCATTAGTCATCGTGATGACCGTCCTAGAGTAAATACTAGAGGAGACTACCGATTAGTTTCTGTTGGTATAGATTGGGGCCAAAACTGGCATCATTTAGTAGTATTAGGGATGACTACAGGTGGCCGAATTGATGTGTTAGACCTGAAGCGGTTCAAACGTTCACAAGGCATTGAACATATCGAGGAAGACCTTAGAAATATAATATTAGAGCTAGAGAAGTATAGACCTAATATTATAGTCCCAGATTTAGGCTTTAGTGGTAACTATGTCACCCGCCTCCAACAACACTTTGGTAAGCAAGTTGTATACGGTTGTGTTGTGAAGAGTGCTAAGAGTAACGGTGACCCTGTAGCACATTTTAATGAGGCAAGTTCTCAGGTGACTATTGATAAATTAACTCAAAACGTTATGATGATGGCTGATATGAAACGAGGAGATATTCACTTCTATAGAGACGTTGACCAAGACTTAAAACTATTCATAAATCATTGGATGAATGTTGTTATTCGTACAGATGAAGATGAAATTACTCATCAGCCTATAAAGGCAATCATGAGAAAGGGTGACGACCATTATGCTCAGTCAAGCGTCTATGCCAAAGTTGGTATGAACAAGTTGATTGATGTATTACGTGAAGAACGCGAGACGCCATCAATAGTGACAGCACTAGACTCAGATGTTGGGGCTGTTTTAAATCAAGAGCCTACTGACTTAGCTAGTGAGTTCGATATAATGTAAGGCAAAAGAGAGTATCGTTATTGATACTCTCTTTTTATGTCTACTCTCTTACTAATTTATTTTATAAAATGTCATAATGCTATACTATAAATAGGCCACTTCTCTGTATGATATTTCATTATATTACAGGTGTAAGTAAAGTGAAAGGAGGCACACTTTTGGGAATTAGAGATTTATTCCAACGTGATACGCTCAACGCACAAGATTACGTAGACGTTGACGAATATGCCAAGGAAGACCTACAGAAGTCATTTAGAACTGGTAAGTCTAACAATCGTGGTAAAGTTGATGCTCTTGATATTAATCAAAGCAATAACTATGGTGGTCCTTTTAGTGCTGTTAATAAGAATGATGTTTTGCAAAAGAAAAAAATACTTAATCAATACGCTTCTAACGTTATTGTGCAAGCAATCATCCGTACTAGGACCAATCAGGTAACACCTTATTGTATTCCAGCTAGGCTATCACGTGATGGAATTGGCTATGAAATTGTCCCCAAAGAAATTAAGGGTGACAAGGCAACCCATAAGCAGAAAGAACGCTCTAAAGAATTAGAAGACTTTATATATCATACTGGTAAAGATGATAACAAAGAGTGGCGAGATACATTACCATCATTTGTTACAAAGATTCTTAATGATATACTGGTTCAAGACCAAGTCAATATTGAAAGGGTATATGAATCTCCTAATTCAGCACAGCTTAATCACTTTAATGCTGTTGACGCAAGTACAATTGTTATATCTAAGCTTCCAGCAAGTTTAGACCAACCTCGTTCGTTTGAGCAAATTATTGATACTAAGAAGGTAGCCAGTTTCAATGAAAAAGAAATGGTATTCGAAACCTATTGGCCTACAACTACCATTAACAATCGTGGCTATGGCTATGGCCCACTTGAAGTGGTATTACCTCAATTAAGCTATGAAACAAACACTGAACAATTCAATGCTAGGTTTTTCAGCCAAGGTGGTACAACTCGTGGTATATTAGTTTTAAACCCTAACGGCGATGCTCAGCAACAGCAAATGGCGATTGCAGGTATCCGTAGGCAATGGAACAGCCAAGGCGCTGGTATGAACGGCGCTTGGAAGGTTCCAATGATTTCAGGTCAAGATGCTAAGTTTGTTAACATGACACAAACGAGTAAGGACATGGAATTTGAAAAGTTTTTGAATTACCTAATTTACGTTATTGCTGCTGTTTATCAAATTCAGCCAGAAGAAATTAACTTCCCTAATCGTGGCGGTGCTACTGGGCGTGGCGGAGGAAACTCTGTTAACGAAGGTAACACAATGCAAAGTAAGATTAACAGTAGCCAGAGTAAGGGACTACAGCCATTGCTGTTCTTTATCGAACGTCTAATAAATGAAAAGATTTTGTCTAAGGTTGATAGTGATTACCAGTTTAAGTTTACCTTAAGTGGTACCCAGTCAGAGTTAGAGAAGCAACAAGTTATTGAGAAAGAGCTATCTAATGGTATGTTGCTAAACGAAGCTCGGGTTAAAAATGGGTTATCCAAGATTGATGGTTTGGATATTCCGGGTAATGTCGCTCAGGCAGTTCAGTGGAAGCAGTCAGAAATGAAACAAAGTGACTTACAGCATTCTAAGGATTACAATAAATCCCCATTAGACCCAAAGTCACCACTTCCAGTCGATGATAATCAGTCTGATAACCAAGAAGATAGCCAATCTGACCAAGATAATCAACCAAATAACAATAAGACCACATAATAGTTATATTATTATATGAATGAAGATGACTTAAGGTGGTGTTAAAGTGTTAAAAGACAATTTCGACATTTTCTTACCTTTTGATAGAGTCGAGAAAAGTAGCTCTAGTAAGAAAAGTAAGAATGTGTTTGTTGCTGGTTGGGCTTCTACTCCAGCATTGGACTTTCAAGGTGAACGACTAGATTCATTTGGGTTAGACCCTAGTTATCTATTTAATAACGGGTTTGTCGATTATGAACATGACCAAGAGAAAGTAATTGGTTATCCAACTGATAAGTCATTTGTAGACCCTGAGAAAGGCTTGTATGTAGAAGCAGAATTGTTTGGTGATATGCCAGAAGTTCAAAGCATTGTTAAATTGAATAATAATTTGAAGAAGGCACAAGCCAAGCGTAAGTTAGGGTTCTCAATTGAGGGCAAAGTTATTAAGCGTGACCCCGTTGACAAGAATGTTGTTAGAGAGGTTATGGTTACAGGAGTTGCCGTTACAAAGAACCCCGCTAATCCAGAAGCTACATGGGAGCAGGTACAGAAATCAAACGATGCTTTGTTGGCTGGTACCGGATATTCTCCTAGTACCCAGAGTGGTGGGGGTTCATTACGTCCAGAATCAATGGCCGGCGAATTGGTAAACTTAGCAGCTCGCATTCGAGAGATGGAAGCTAGTGTTCCTGACCTTGATGTATTTGCTAAGGATACCGCTAATGCTATTGAAGACCGTGGGGTTGATGATGTATTAGTATACCAGTTATTCTTACAGCTATTCTCAGGTAAGAGTGCCGAGGATGTTATTCAGGCTTTGCCTAAGAGCCTAATTGCTCATAGTTCAGAAGAAACTGGTAATATGGATGACGATGATGATTAAATTAAGAAAGTAGGGAGAAAATTTGAAATTAAAAGAAACATTGGAAGCTTTAGAAAAATCTACTAAAGATTTAACTAAGAGTGTTGAAGATTCTAAGCCTGTTGAAGATTCTAAGCCAGAAGCTCCAGCAGAAGCGCCTAAGGAAGCTGAACCAGAAGCTCCAGCAGAAGCGCCTAAGGAAGCTGAACCAGAAGCTGAACCAGAAGCTCCGGCAGAAGCACCTAAAGAAGCTGAACCAGAAGCTCCAGTAGAATCTCAACCAGAAGCCGAACCAGAAGTTCAACCAGAAGCTGAACCAGAAGCTCCAGTAGAAAAAACTGAAAAGTCAGTTGATACCGACCGTGACTTAGTAATTAAGTCATTAGATGCACTAAATTTAGCACTAGATGTTATTAAGTCAATGTCTACGCCGGAAGCTCGCCAAGACAATATGTCTAAGAGCGTAGCTGAAACTTCTGATGCTAAGCATACGGAAGATGTTAATGGTGGTAAACAATCACCTGCCGTTGTCAAGGGTGCTGATTGTGATGACCCTGATATGAAAGATAAGAAGAAGCAGGATAAGGTTTCCAAAGATGATGATGATGAAGTAGAAGAATCTGCCAAGAAGTCAGCTGATAAAGATAGTGCCGAAAAGTGCGATGGTGACGATGAAATGTCAGATGATAAAAAGAAAGACAAAGAAGATGTTGCCACTAAGTCTGCAACTGGTAAGGCTGTACAATCAGATGATGCAGAAGACGCTATTGAAAAGTCAGATAAGGTTGACGAACCATCTAAAGACGAAGTTATCAAGTCATTTAGAAAACAAGTCAGTGATGCCTTAGAAGACTCAGATTCAGATGTAATGGCTGGTCCTAATAGTGTTCGTTCTAACAGGCTACGTGAAGTATTGTCAGAAGCTAACAAATCAACTGAATTGTCCGATACTTTGAAGAAGTCATTCTTTGATATCAAGTAATTTGTACTAATTTGTTACTAAATCATAAACTCGTTATATTATAGTTGTAAGCAAAATGACTTTTAATCATTTAATCACATAAAATGAGAAGGGACGAATTAATTTGTCAGATAATAAAGAAAAAACCTTGTTCGGCAAGAGTTTGGATTTAAAGAACGATGTTGCTGAAAACATTAGTAAGGCTTTCGTTGCCGGTACTGGTATTACACCACAAACACAACCAGACGGTGCCGCTTTACGTCTAGAATCAATGGATAACAACTTAAAGAACACTACTTGGGGTACTGATGACTTTACCATTTATAATGATATTTTCAAGCAACCAGTAGACCAAACTGTTCGTAAGTATGTACAATTCTACAAGCATGGTCGTGTTGGTCATGCATTGTTCCAACCAGAAATTGGTATTGGTGCTGTTAACAGTCCACGGTTAGACCAAAAGACTATCTCAATGAAATTCATTGTTGATACTAAGCAAAGCTCATTAGCTATGCAATTGGCTAACACCATTACTGACCCTGTTCAAGTTTTGGAAATGGATGGCGTGGAAAACGTTGTTAAAACTATTGAATGGGCTATCTTCTATGGTGACTCTGACTTAACTGCTGGTGAAAAGGGTGACGGTCTAGAATTTGATGGTTTGCAAAAGCTTATTGATGCCAATAACCATATTGACCTTCAAGGTGGAGAATTAACGCCACAAGTTCTTAACAAAGCCGCCGTTAAGATTGGTGAAGGTTTCGGTGTTGCAACTGATGCTTATATGCCTATCGGTATTAAGGCTGACTTTATTAACCAACACTTAGGTGCACAACGTATTATGCTTCCTGGTCAAACTGGTGGTATGGAAACTGGTTTAGACATTGACCGTTTCTTATCAGCACGTGGTAACATTAAGTTGCATGGTTCGACTATTATGGACTTGGATAACAAGTTAGACTTAGTTAACCCAGATGTTAACTCAAATGCACCATTAGCTCCTTCATTGACGGCAGCAGCAGTTACTAACCAAGCTGGTAATTTCCATGCTGCTGATGTTAAGGATAATGAAGGAAATGTATTGCTTCCTAAAGAAGTTGGTGCTAACTTGGTATACCGTGCTACGACTTCAAGCCGTAACGGTGACTCATTATCATCAGACCCAGTAACTGTTAGCGTTGCTAATGCTACTGATGGTGTTAAGTTAACGGTTACGAACCAAGCATTACAAAACGAACGCCCAGACTTTGTTACAATTTATCGTCAATCATTGATTGATGGTGATGACAACTTCTACTTGGTTGCTCGTGTTGCTACTCGTGATATCCAAGATGATGGTACTATCGTATTTACAGATACGAACTTGCGTATCCCTGGTACTGGTGATGTCTTCGTTGGTGAAATGAACCCATTACGGATTTCATTGTTAACCTTCGCCCCATTATCAAAGCTTGACTTAGCTCAAGTAACCACGGCTTCACAATTTGCCATCTTATGGTATGGTAGTTTAGCTTTGTATTACCCACGTCGTTTTGTTCAAATCCATAACGTTCTTTATAGCTCAGCTAAGGGTAACTTAGGATTTAACAACAACATTTAATTAGACATAATAAACTAGAGAAGCCATTGTGCTTCTCTTTTTTATTGCTTTGACAGAATAATGTTATACTTATATTGTGTCACAAATAAGTATATAAATCAAGGTAGGTAAATGCCTATATTATACTATGTAGGAAAGGAGATTTTAAAATGAGTACAGAGAATGCCATGAACTATTTTCAAACGCCAGATAACTCTAATGACCCATTAGCTCAAAACTATTATGGTAATCCTGACAACTCTAATGGAGTTGACTACACTAAGATTACACTAGATGAATTAGGATTTACTGTGGCGGCAGTTAAGAATCAGTTAACTGGTATGGAAGAAGATTTAGCAGACCCAGTAACTGGAGAGCCATACCCAGATTCTTACTATCAAGCATTTATGGAACAAGCGGTTGCTATGGCTGAAAAGGAGTTTGACATTGTTATTCGTCCTAGGCTTGATTATGATAGGCTTGATTTTTATAAGGGAGACTTTGATTCTTTTATGTATGTTAGAACTTATGAGCGCCCTATTTTGCATGTTAATCAAGTTAAAATGTATTTGAATGACCAAACTATTCTCGACTATCCAGATAGGTGGATAAAAGTAACTAATCGTTTGGGCCAGATTGAGTTACAGCCCAGTTTATTAGCTGGTGGTTTTAACGCAAGTCTGCAAGTGCCCTATTTATCAATATCAGGATACCCATTTGGTGTACCACCAGTATCGCAGGACCAATTTTCTCCACAGATGTTAGGTGTCAGCTATATTGCTGGTATGGTTCCACAACCAGAAGACCAACACGGAATAAATAGGGACTATTATCCCCATCCCGACTTGATTGCTTATTGTGCAAAGTATGCCGCAATTGAAGTTCTTGAACGTTGGGGTCGTACCGTTATCGGAGCTGGTATTGCTGGTTTTGATGTAAGCATAGACGGTATTAGTACAAATGTCAATAGTACCCAGTCAGCTATGTATACAGCATCGACTGCTGATATTCAGCTATTGCAAGCAGATATGAAGCATATGAAGGATACTATAATGGAATATTATGGTGGTAGAAATATAGGATTTATTGCTTAATATTATTATACAATAGTGTGTTTTAAAATTAAAGTAGAAAGGGGGAGTTAACTTGGCAGATAAACCAGTAACTAATATTGACCCTTTAAAACGTCGTAATAAGATGCCAGAACTAAGAGTAGACTTAGTGTTGCAGGAAATTGAAAGGCTTGGTAGAGAGGTATATTGGGAGAAGTCATTCCAATGTCCTTGTATCGACCCTAAGACACATGCTCCTAAGCCAAACTGTAAAGTTTGTCATGGTCAAGGAATTGTGTTTAAAGACCCATATCAACTAAAGATGCTAATGCAATCTGATGATAAGGGAGTATACAACGGGCACTATGGTTCACAAGAAGTTCGTAGTGCTATTGCAACCCCACAGCTGACTGAGAACGGGATTGAAAATGGTATTTCAGCTAGAGATAGAATTACCATTAGGGATATGCAGATTACACAGACATATACCTTTAATGCTACACCATTTAGAATGTCTAAGGGTATGTTTATTCCATACTCAGTAGATAGCATTGATGAAGCATACACTTTAGATAGCACAGGGTTGTTACTAAAAATTGACCCTAAGACCTTAGTGTACAATAAAGATAGCTCTATTCTATCTATTACTGATAATACCCTAGCTGGTAAGAACATATCATTGGTACTATCAGTAGATGCTCGCTACTATGTGGCCGACATAACTAAGGAAACCAGATATGCCTATGTAACAAATGCTAAAGGAAAACTTGCTATGGTTGGTAATTATAACACAAACCTTAAGTATCAAGACCTTTATGGCGCAGATTTTAGTGGTTTAAAGGGTAACGCTGTCACCTCAGTTAGACTACCTAAGAAGTTGATTATCCGTAGAGAGGACTTGTTTGTACCAGACTCAAATATCATTATTAATGATAATGACAACTTATCTCAGATAACCGACCCTAAGGTATCAGCAGATATGTCAGACTTCTTTGGTGATACTAATGGCTGACTTAACTAATCAATTTAAAGACCTGTTTACTAGGACAATTAATCCAAACGTTATTGAGCGAAGTATGCGTGATGATTTAAGCAAATGGATTAAGACTAAAGATAGTTCTATTAATGTATCTAATGTTGGCGATAATCTTCTATCATTATCATACACATTGATAGAAGACGAAGCCAAAAAGCAAGGGGCACAGTTCATTGACTTGAAGCCATACTTTGCTCGTTCATCTAAGGTTAAGCATACCAAAGATGGCGGCTGGTACATGGTTATACCAATTCAGAGAGGTGCTCCCGAGTTACGTTCTGCTTATGGCAGAAGCTTATGGGATACTATTAGTCATACAAACTACGGTGAAACTTCTAGCCAAGGGGACGTTTCTAGGCTACAAGAAAAACTAGGTGTTAGCCCAAGTGCAACCATTCCAGAATTAGCCTATAAATGGAAGTCTAATAATGTTACCCGTGTACAATGGGGCTCTTCTGGTAAACGTGGGCGCTATATTCAGTTTAGAACAGTTTCAAATAAGTCTGACCCTAACTCATGGATAGTTGGAAGGCAAACTTTAAATGAAGAAACTCCCGGAATTGAACAACTAGCTCCATATATTTCAACTATCATGAAGCACCATGTTGATGAGTACCTAAGCCAGACTAGCAATATTCTATAGAGAGGGGGCAATTAAATGGCAATAAACTCCGGTGAAATTTATCTGCAAGACAAAATACAGTCAATTATGAATGGTTTTCTATCGAGTCGTTATATTACTAGTGAGGATATATTAAGTGAGCTTCCTGATGATATTAAAAATCCATTTATGAATACTTATGGATTATATGCTGGTGCAGAAGGTAAAGAAATTCCAGTAACTTTTACATTTCCAGACGTTAAGCAACAAGAAGCATTCATATTAATTCAGTTTAAAGGCGCCGATGAAGACGTAGACAACTCATCTATCGGTAACGTGCAAGCAAATATTGCTAACTATCAAGAAGGCAATGAATTAAAGGAACGCTTGCCAGTGCTGGTAGATGAAGTTAATGGAACTAATTCATACTATGTCGAAACATCTAAACCAATATTCTCGCTATCTAACATTCCAGAAATATCTGGGGCGTCAGAGTTTAATTTTTCAGGAAACAGAATTGAACTGCCCCCTTTACCTTTTGTAAATCCTAATTTTATCATTACTGTCTATTATTCAGCAATGAGAACAGATAGTAATGGAAACATAATGAAGGATAAGGATGTTGTTCGTTATGGGGTTAACCTGATTGAAGGTTACACAATTGATTTCTGCTCAACAAATCAAGACACTTTAAAATGTTTAACGGTATTATTATTGGCAACTATGGTTTATCTTAGAAAAACATTGGAGGACAATGATGATTTCTATTTGCCTACCATTACGCTTAACGGTTCGGACTTAATCGAAGAAGTAAACAGTGCTACAGATACTTCTTACAGTCAGCAACTGTTTTACCGTAGAGCAGAGATAACCTATAAGACTACACAATCAATTATGTCAGACGCCGGTGATAGGTTAACTGGCATTCATACCGAAGACTAATATCGAAGGGGGGCTATAACAATGGTATCAAATATTAAAAAGGCTAAACATAAGCGTTTGTACTCAGTGGATGATTTCATTAAGTCAGCGCTAGAGTCTAAGAGATTTGCAAAGCTTAACCGTATTAGTGCTAGTGGTTTCAGAGCTCAAATGGTTAAGGAAGACAAGGTTCTTGTTGAAGATGAACATATCTTCTTAGACAAATTAAAAAAATATTTAGCATAACAAGAAAGGCAGTGTAAATTAAATGGCAAATACAGTTTCTGTTTCAGATAACATGAAGCGTATCTATCCTAAGTTTAACGATAGTCGTCCTCACGTTGAAACTAACTATGACGACAGTGCATTATCAAACTCGGCATCAGATTCGCAAAAGAACATCTTTATGATTGGCTCAGCATCTGATGGTGACCCTACTAAAGTATACACACTTAATACTTTATCACAAGCTAAGGGTACCTTTGGTTCAGGTGACCTTGTAAACGCTATGGAACTAGCATGGGACCCATCAAATGATTCATTAACCAATGGGGGTACTATATATGCTATGCGTGCTGAGGATGCAACCCAAGCATCTTTGACAGAGGGCGCATTACAATTTGTTTCTAAGGTTTTTGGTGATAATGCTAACAGGGTTGGTATTGCACTTGACAATGATGTAATTACCGGAGCTCCACGTATTACTGTTACGTATGACCCTAAGAATTACACTAGGGTATACACAAACATTGGCTCAATGTTTACTTTGAGTTACACAGGTACTGCTGCGGCTGCCGGGTATTCAGTGGAAAAGGGTGCTGATGGATATGCTTCTAAGTTCACATTAGCTACTGGTTCATCAATTAGTGCTTTAACAGAAGTTAAATCATTTGACTTGACTTCTCAAGCCTATCAAACAATGGCAGACTTGTTACAAGGAATTTCTGCTGTGTCTGGTTTTACTGCTGGTGTTGTTGGGTCTACGGTTATTGAAACTAAGTATTTAGATATTGTTGACCCTGCCGTAGATTGCAAGACCGCCCCAGTCACAGTTACTGCTAAAGTCGGTGACGCTGTTCATGCTTTGCGTTACGACAGCTATGTAACGCTATCAGTTGCCCCATCAGGTGCTCCTACAGGTGTTACAACAACTACAACAACGACCACTTCAGCTACAGTAACTGCTAATTCAAGTGCTCTGGCATTTCCAGCACCGTTTGAAAAGACGTTCTTGACTGGTGGCTCAACTGGTCAAGTTCCAGTTAGCTGGGCTGACAAGTTTACGAATGTCGTTGGTAATGACGCCTACTATATTGTAGCACTTACTGACCAAGAAAACATTCATGCCGAATTAAAAGCATTCTTAGATGAAGAAAGTGATTTGGGTTATAACTACCGTGGTTTTGTTGGCGGTGGCTTTAATGAAGAACCCGAAGAAATGATTTCTCGCCAGATATCCTTAAAGGACGAACGTATTAATTTAGTTGGTCAATC
>JXWR01002429.1_pt1 | contig 25180 bp, 14 predicted proteins | sample 315541 | NCBI WGS metagenome assembly JXWR01 (sample SAMN03273951, study PRJNA271842) | soil metagenome | isolation source: rice field ambient CO2 | place: India: CRRI Experimental farm Cuttack,Odisha-753006 | collected 2013-12-17
TTGTTGCTTCTTGGCTTAGTGGACCCATTAGACCCGAAACAGGCTATATGGGATAACATTCCGTACCATTCCAGGTGGGCAAACTCGCCGCGTAACTTGAGCAGGGGAAGCGATATGAGACTGGGGCGTCCTAGAGGCACTAAAAAAACATTTTGCTTTACATATTCTTACTGGTTGGTCTATTTGTCATCTTCAAAATAATCACTTTGGTTAATCAACTCTTGTTTATCTTAATCTATACCATCTTGTTCAATCACTTGTTACTCTCTAAAGCCACTTATAAATAACAATTATTTTAAACATAGATTGTTTCTCATTTATGGGAAAGAAACCATAAAGCACCAGGAGATGTGGAAGTGCGCTATAAAGGACGTTGAGTATACCAGAGCGTCAAGATTCACATTATATGAACAGCAGTCAGCGCACACACACACGCCGCATAAACCATCAACGAAACAACCACCACCACTTTTTTTTTTACAACACTGCGAGCTCTGAAAATAAGAGCATCATATATATACACCAAACTGCCATTTTTATTCCCCCACGGTACAGCAACCATCATCAAGAAGAAGAAGCAGAAGAAGCAGAACAGCCAATCTATAAAGCAGGCAAAACACTCACGCTCTCTGCTATCTATCCAGCATCAAGCAGTCCACCGACTCACTATTACTTTGTAGCATGCATACCATACATTCACAATCTCATATCGAATCGCCTCGCAGCGACTTTTCTCTCTCTTTCTCTTTCTCTTTCCAGCTGAATCATCTTACTAACCCCCCTGTCCCTAGGTTTTGATTGATGGTCCAACCACCGGTGTCGTTAGACAACCATTCAACTTGACCCAATTGGTCTTGACCCCATTGACTATCAACAAGTTCCCAAGAGGTGCTAGATCCGGTACCATTGCCAAGAAATACAATGAACAAGAAATCGACAACAAGTGGGCTTCTTCTTCATGGGCCAAGAAATTGGCTCAAAGAAAGACCAGAGCTGGTTTGTCTGACTTTGAAAGATTCAAGGTTTCTGCTTTGAAGAAGGAACAAAAATTGGCTGCTAAGAAAGCTTTGAAGGCTTAAGTTTACTTGTAATAGTTTTTCTAAGTTAATCTAAGTTCTAAGTTAATACAAGTTCAGTTTTTTACGGTACCTTTTACTGCAGTAGAAAAAAAAAAAAGAATAGTAATAGTATAGCATCTCTGGTATACGTCATGATGGAGGCCACACGCACGCATAGTAAGTATATAATGTCGTATGCCCTCGAAAACCGCTAATGTTGTTGGAAACAGAGCGGCGTGCAATAATTACAATGGTTACGGAGCCCGCGCGCCATCTTTAATTTTGAATTTCTCTCAACATGCTGTTAAGCGCCCATCATCATCATCATCATCATCATTATTATTATTGTTATTATTACACAGATTGAAGAACAGCTCAGTACTTGCCAATTCAATGCTCCAAAATAAACTATATATTGTCTAATCTCCCGTTAGAATTAGGCTCTTTGCAAAAAAGAAAAAAAGAAAGAAAAATGTCAAACAACGACGGCTTCACCCCCATAGTGGGGATGTTCTTTGCCGTTTTCCATCCTCACGAAGGCACCAAGGTACTATCCCAAGTCCCGGAAAACATCATCAATATCGACACCAGCTTCAACTCGATTTTTGCCGAACGCAGGAAGCATAGCACGGCGAGTTCTACTGCTGCTGCTGCTGCTGGGACAGATGACAATTCAAGTCTTGCTGAGCATAATGGTAGCATTCACAGTCCAGTTTTTCGAGATCGAACATCCAGCGATTTCGGCAACAGCTTCTCCTACTATGATGACGGAAGCTACAGCTACCACAATGGCCACCACCACCACCACCACAACAACAACAACAACAACAACAACAATGATGATGGAGAAAACGATGAAAACTTAATCAACTTTGACGACATCAAGAACCACGTTATTCCCAAGCCAGAGTTCTGCAACAGGCTCATATCGGTGAAGGCAGACAGGTACAGGGTAATTGGATACCCAGTCAACATCCAGGAACCCTTTTATGCGCGCAACTCGTTCAATTTCAACTTTTGCTTCATTTTTGAGTACGACAAAGATTCTACCTTTTACGAGCCGGTGGTCAAGCGATTGGGAAGCATGTTCAAAGTCTTGGAAGAACAGTCGCAGATCTTATCCAAGTCGTCCAACGACTTGGTCTATTTCAATATGGATAACCAGGACATCAAGGACTATATCGCCAGGCGGGACTTGAATAATCGCTACTACAAGATTTTGAACACTTTTAGACCTGGCCAACCGCTGTTGGATGCGGCGCACGACTATAGCAACATAAACATCAGCCCGGGTTCAGTATCAGCAGCAGCAGCAGATAACGGTTTCAGTAGTCAACTAAGCCATCATCTCTATCACCACCACCACCACCACGAAGAAGACAAAAACGCAAGATTCTCGATAAAAAACCTCATCCAGCAAGTATACCAGGACCTCAACAACTATTCTGAATGCTCGATAAAAATCAACGCCGGCAACTCGGTGGACATAAAGTTGTTCCCCAACATAAAGCTCCCCGACATCAACATCTTGCCGTGCGATGTCCCCATCTCGACCATCAACCTTGACTCACTCATTGACTTCTACTGGGACCCAAACTTGCTCCGCGTAAGCCAGCACATCAATGGCATCAACAACATCTACAAAATCGCAAAGTACTGTAACGCAGACTACACGTACACTTGCGAGTGCATCAGGCATCTCATGGCGTACAAGTGCATCATTTTGCTAGACACCTTCTCGTTCCAGAACATCTACGCCACCACCTCCAAAATCTCAATGTTTTTGGAGCACAAGTTGCTTGGCGAGGAGTGCCGTCGGTACATCTACAGCGGCAAGAACACTAATCCGTTGCGGAACTTGCCGTTCAGTTTGGCAGAGCCGAATGGCTTTGGTGGTAAGAGGAATGGCAGTTTTGCGTCGATAGTTGGCGAGGGCGGTGCTGGCGCTGGTGCTGGTGCTGGTGCTGGTGCTGGTGCTGGTGCTGATGCTGATGCTGGTGCTGGTGCGGGCATTGATGCTGGTGCGGGCGTTGATGCTGATGCCGGTGCCGATGCTGATGGGTCAATGATCAATGTTGAACTCGGTAGCAGTAAGTCAATCGATATTGGTGCTAATCGTGGCCGTGACCATCATCAGCAGCACTTTGGGCGAGGTGGTGGTACTGGTGATGCAAAAATTGGCTCTAGCGGTAACGCAGTAGTAGATGGAGCCAAGTCCATAAATGGCAGCGCCAACGGTGGTGTGCCAAAGGACAGCAACAGCAGCAGCAATAGCAGCAACACCAAACACCAAACCAAAATATCAAGTGCCAACAAGCAAGACCAGCATGACGAGCCAGCGTCGTATTCGTACGATTCCGCCAATTACCAAAACAAAAGCTACGCCACCACCGCCAGCGATAGCATCAACAGCTACAATCAGTCAGGATCAGCAGCCACGAGCAACAACTTCAATTTCTACGACAAAGGGTACTATCCGCTTTCCACGATCCAGATCTTCCAGCTCTACATCAAGTTCAAGCAGGGCGTCTCGGTGGAAAAATGGCTCCAAGAGAACGAAAACTCGCTAAGGGATTTAGACGTCGATATCCGGAGATTTGTCACGTACGGCTTGCTCCAGGGAATATTGTACCGAATCTACGCATACCCTATGCTTGTGGAGTACAACTCCAAGTGGCTCACAAAGTGCAAAGTGTACTACTTGGAGAAAAACGATAATACGGGACTCGGCTTGAACGAAAAGTTCTTCAGCAACCAGAACGAGAATGAGAATAGCGAGCTGGTCGAGAAGGAGATCTACAGGATCGTCAAGGACCAGAAGTTCATGGACATGTTTGCCCAGCTGAGGTACATTCAGCCATTGAGCTTGGAGGAGATTGAGAAAAGAAATTTCCACTTGGTGGAGTTTAAGACAAACATCTTTCCAAAGCCGGGGAGCAACGCTGATTTGGGAAATAACAACAGCAAGATGAAACTGAATGGCAGGGGCAATCACTATAGCAGTTACGACAATTATGGCTACGGCGGTGGGAGCAACAACACTAATTACAACACTGACGCCAGAAACCATCCTGGGGGTAACAGTAACAGTAACAGTAACGCCAACGCACAGAATAAAATTAGCTTACAAAAATTTAAAAACCCAAAATATATTAAGTTGATTAAAGGAGCATCAGACAACAAGTATTACTCGTTGATAAGCGTGCTAACCATGAAGAAAGAGTATCTTGATAAAATTAAACATTTTGATTTGATATGTACAGAATTTGATGCTAGCAAGAAAGAGGTTGAGCTATTATTGAGAAATTTCTGGAAGTACCATGTGGTGCAGAGATGAGCACATAGCGGCAAGCGAGCTCTGGTAGTTTGGACTTTATTTTGTTTTTCGTTTTTTGTTTTTATTATTCCAATAGACACCCAAAGCTCAAAGAGCAGCTTCTCTAACTGCATCAACCGCAGACTTGGCATTCAAGTTTTTCTTTGTAGGCACTTTGAAAATCGTTGATCTTAGCACTCTTGGATCATTCTTCAAAATTCTGGTCAATTCGTTCTGCACGCTTGGCGACGAGTCAAACAACATTGTGAAGTAACTGCCTTGGAAATGGATTTCTTGATCTTTTCTGAATAATTTTGGCAAGTATCTTGGACCAAGGGATATTATTCTTCTCACTATGCCTCTGTTGCCAATCACTAATTTTCCAACAGTTTGAGCAACGCTAAATTTGTTAGTAAATCAATCTTGTGCTTTTTTTTTTCTTTTCTTTTTTCTTTTTTTTTTTCTCTCTCTTTTGTTGTTTTCGTATCTAACTCTAATGACATGGCAAGTCTGTCTGAATTGCATGGACATACGCTTTGGCATCATTATGGACGGCTCTGTCCGCTATGTGGGTTTGAGTACGTGCAATAGCAACAAGTTCGTAAAGCATGGTGTGTGGGTTTGTGTGGGTTTGTTTTCTTGATTTGCTATGCTATGTTATAGTTTGAATAATCCTTTTTCGCCTATTCTCTACCAGATTCAGCCTGTCAGTCAGTCTATCCATCATATATCCATTCGCTATTCTCATGTTGATTCAGTCAAATTTTTGACCTTTTTTTTTTTACTTTTCACTCTTCTCCGTATGTGGTCCGGGTGACGCGCATTCGCCTGCTGTGCGCACTCTTTCGGCGGCTCGAGATTCTGTGCGTAAATAAAACAAGTAGCCCGATTGCCATCGTCATCGTTCGATAAGATGAGATAGATGGCTGGTGTCAACATAAACATACGTCAAGATTGTTTCTCTGCGGAGGCAAAGTCCAAAGCAAAGCATCACAAAGCAAAACAAGCAAAATCGTGGAGCGAACCAAGCTCACTTCGGCGCTTTTTTCTTAGTTCATTCTCATTTGTGACCCAACCCCCCTCCTTCTCAAAAAGATGCAAATCTTTGAGTGGGCCTTTGGGAAGCGGTTGACGCCCCAGGAACGATTACGGAAAAATCAAAGGGCTCTAGAAAGAACTCAACGAGAATTGAAACGAGAAAAAATCAAGCTTGAAAAACAGGAAAAGACTCTTATTAGTGAGATCAAGAAATCTGCCAAGAATGGGTCCGTCAGTGCTGCAAAGATTCAAGCCAAAGATTTGATTAGAACCAAAAAGTACATTCAGAAATTCAATGCAATGACTACGCAATTGCAAGCTATCTCATTACGGATCCAAACGGTAAGAAGCAATGAAGCAATGACTCAATCAATGGGAGAAGCTACTAAGTTGCTTGGGGGAATGAACAGATCAATGAATTTACCGCAGTTGGCGAAAATTGCCATGGAGTTTGAAAAACAAAATGATATAATGGACCAAAGACAGGAAATGATGGACGATGCTATTGATGACGCAATGGGCGAAGATGAACTTGAAGACGATGAGGCAGACGAGATTGTGAATAAGGTTCTTGATGAGATTGGAGTGGACTTGAACCAATCTTTGAATAACACTCCCGAAGGAATCACCAATAATGAATTGAAGAGTCCTGAAGGAAGATTGGCTCAAGCGGTGGGCAGCAGCGGTGGTCAAGTTAACGGTGGTGGTGGGTCCGATGAAGATGATTTGCAAGCTAGGTTAGATAGTCTTAAAAGATGACGCGTTGTTTTTGTTTTCTTCTTTATCATGCTTTTTCTGTTCTTTTCTTCTTCTTCTTCCTCTTCTTCCTCTTCTTAATTCTTGTTGCTCGAATTTGTATTCCTTTTTTTTTTATTTTATTTTGTTCCACTCTCAATATAATTACGTAAAATATTTCGGCATGGCACTTTGTTCATTTTCGTCTTTTTTTTATTTTATTTTTCTTGTTTCTGTTTCTCTCTTCTCTATATTTATTATATGTTTATGATTTCTGCAATTCTACGTATATGTAAAGTCGTTGAATCTTCTACATCTTTGCCGGTAAGTTACCCCAGTTAAGGGCAATACATAATACTTTCATAGATCAAAATAAACGTTTATGAACTCCAAAAAAATGCCTAAAAAGCCTTCTAGTTCTTCAACTCATCAGGAAATTGTATCGTGCTATCGCTCACTGTTGATCCATACACAAGCGGACCAATATGCGGTTGAATGCTCCATTCCAACTTGACCACAGCATCACGTCCTCTAAACGATTTTTCAACATCCCAAACATGGTATTTGGATCTTTGGTTTTTCAAACTCAAAACAGCATTGTCCTTACTAGTGATGATTTTGTCCCAATAAGTGACCTTGTTGCCGCTCAGATTTGCCTTACCTGGATATTCCGCCGTCAAGTAAACAAACACTTGTTTGGTATTCCAGTTAAATAATGGTGATAAATCTGTGTCCAAGTCAAAAGTTAATCTTGTATTTTCTTTTGGTTTTTTGTTTACGGACCCAAATGAACGACTTGATTTTATCGTGCTTTTGGCTTGGATATTGTTGATGGTACTAGGCACATTGGCAGCATTGTCAAGATGAAGTTGGGCTAAAAATACTGCAACTATGGCAATGGAAACATAGATGGAGTATGTTAAAGCATCGTTGGATATGGCTTGAAATCTCTGAACTATTGAAAACATTATGAACCGCTTGTATATTTTCTTGGAAAATGCCCCCTTTTGATAAGTTTATAACTGTTCGCTGTCTTCCATCGCTTGTTCACTGCGTTGCACTTCATCACTTTTTGGCTCTCGTTTTTCCACGTATGCAACGCGCATTCATCAAACATCTCTCTCTCTCTCTCTCTCTCTCTCTCTCTCTCTCTAGTCACGTGATGCATGGTGGTGCATGGCTCCACAAAAAGGCTTCAACATGGATAGGCTTTTGGCCCTTTTCTCCCAGTTCAATGTGACGATTGAAACAGTGCTCAAATAACGTAGATAGCTTGGGAGAGGAAAAAAGCACCAGGAAAGAGATGTTCAATAGTAAAGTCCAAAACCAAAGCGGAAAATGAGTACCACAAAGTCTAAAAATGGAGGACGGCAGTATAGCTTCGGGGTCGTTGCCTTTTTGCTTGCCCTTGGTGGAGTGCTTATGGGTCTTGACACTTCTTCGATATCGGTGTTTATGAGCTTGGATGATTTCAAAAATTATTTTCGTCATCCAGATAGTTTTATGCAAGGAATAATGGCTGCTTCTAACCCAGCTGGGGCCTTTTGTATGTCATTCTATATTTTTGAAAATATCTCTGAGTTTTGTTGATGTGGTATACTAATTAATATTATTAGTTGGATGTATTTTGTCAGGGTTATTGGCCGAAAGAAAAGGCTCTCTACTCACTTTCAGAATAGCCACAATTTACTGGATTATTGGTACAATTGTTTCCGTATTCGTTGTGGATGTGATTATGGTGGCTGTTGGTAGAGGCCTAAAAGGTATTTCTGTTGGTATATTTGCAGCTCATTTACCAGTGTACGTATCAGAGGTCATTCCGGCCCATAAGAAGGAATTCTTAATGGCAATGATTCAATGGTGTTTGACTTGGGGTATACTGGTAATGTTTTTATTGGGTTATGCTTGTGTGAAATTACAAGGTACTTTGTCTTTTAGAGTTGCATGGGGACTTGAAATACTCCCTGCTTTGATTTTATTGTTGTTTGCTGGTAATTTGCCAGAGTCTCCCAAATGGCTAGTTTCTAGAAAACGGTGGCCGGAAGCTCTAAATGTGTTTCAAAATTTTAAAAACAAACAGCCAAAAGGTGCTGAGAAGAATGATAATCAAAACCAAGAGTCAAATGCCGGACAAGCTGCCAATGAGCCTATAGCAGGTGATATTGAAAAAACTATCGACGCTTACTGTGCATCTTTCAAGAATGCGGAAAAATGCACTTTTTTTGATCTATTCTCCAAAAAATTGATCAAGCATACTATGATTGGTTTAATGATACAAATTGTTATTCAGCTGACGGGTATCAACGTTTTAATGTATTTTCTTGTTTTTATTTGTGAGATGATAGGATTGGGAGGCAACATTAAAATTATTGCAACATCATTTCAATATGTGATCAATGTGCTTTTTACTATTTTTCCATTACTATGGCTTCAGAACATGAGAAGAAAAGATGTAATTGTATTTGGACTAATGACTTTGGGATTATGCCTTATTAGTATATCTGCAGTTATGGGCCATTTTGGCCACGATATTCCACCTATGAATGGAAACCCAGCTGTACAATGGGAAATTAAGGGTAAAGCCGGTTCTGCGGTTTTATCACTTTGTTATCTATTTGTTGCAATATTTGCTTCATCCATTGCCTGCGCTGGTTGGATATATACAGAGGAAATTTTCCCCAAAAGAGCAAAATCCAAAGGAACTGCACTTTGCTTATCAACTTCTTGGGTAGTAACTACATCTTTGACTTTTGTGGGACCTGTTCTACTACAATATTTAAAATGGGCCACTTTTTTGGTTTTTGGAAGTATTTGCGTTATTAGTTCTATTTTGACAATTTTCCTATTTCCAGAAACCTACATGAAAACTAATGAAGAAGTGGAGAATTTTTTTGTACCAAAAAATCAGCAAACTATTTTCCCAGAACATGCTCCCAGAGATAAGTTTGTTATCGAAGAGACTGAGAAGGCGAGCTTCGCTGAGGAGTCTGCTAATAGACAGGCAGAAACAAAAAGCTTTCGTGGAACAAGCCACAATAGCTTCTTAAACAACCAAATGACAAACGAGATTGGAACCAATGGAGGACCATCGCCTTTCTTTTCTCACTCGGAGACTAGTTCATTTTTTGGAAGACCAATAAACTTGGTGGATACATATAGGAACCAGCGCTCACCGTTTGACAGTATAGATAGTTCTAATAACAGCAGTTTCAAGGTTAATAGAGTATCGCCAACGGGGAAGCTGAGTCGGGAGGACAGCGATTTAAGACAAAACGGGAGCTTTTTGCTAGGACGTAATAGTTAAATAGACAACATGAATAAATTTGTATTGTTTTGTACATTTACTGTAGTTTACTGGCTCATATACTGATCAATTAATATACCAGAATATAGAAAGTACCATTTTAAAAGGTAAAGCGCACATTAAGTAATAGTACTATGTAAACCGTAATGAGAAATTATTCCCATTAGGACAGGTAGATCATATGATGGGGTGCATCTTCGAGGAATTTTTCTTGGTTCTTTTTTTTTCTCTTTTCTTTTTATACGCTGCTGCTTCCTTTTTGACTTCAGCCCTTCAGCCATCATCGCCATTGTTTTTCTCTTCTTTTGATCAGTATTGATTTCGTTATATCTTTATTTTGCCATCAACAGACATCAGGGCTCACCATTACCATGATATCGTTGATACATTTATTCATAATTGTGGCCCAGTGCCAGCTAATATGGGCCAAGACTCATACGTTTAATTACGAAGTAACCGCCATCCAAGCCAATCCTGATGGCATGAAAGAAAAGACAGTTTTAGGATTCAATAATACCTGGCCATTACCAAATATTCACGTCACCAAGGGGGACCGAGTACAACTATACTTGACTAATGGACTCAAGGATTCCAATACATCGTTACATTTCCACGGATTGTTTCAAAATGGTACTGCGCAAATGGATGGTCCAGAACTTGTCACTCAGTGTCCAATAGCGCCGGGGCTGACATACTTGTACAACTTCACAGTTGATGATCAAGTGGGAACCTTTTGGTATCATTCTCATACTGGAAATCAGTATTTGGATGGATTAAGAGGCGCTTTCATTATTCATGATACCGAGCCAGCTCCGTTTGAATATGATGAAGAAGTGGTATTGACGATTTCTGATTGGTATCATCAGTCTCATAAGGAATTAATGAAGAGCTTTTTGAACAGGTACAATCCAACTGGGGCTGAACCGGTGCCTCAAAACACGCTTTTCAATGATACCCGTAATGCTACTTGGGAAGTTAAGCCAAATACTACTTATTTGGTTAGAGTTATTAATGCTGGTGGGTTTGTATCACAATATTTGTATCTTGAAGATCATGAAATGACGGTGGTTGAAGCTGATGGTGTTTATGTGGAGCCAAAAACTACCGACATGCTTTATTTAACAGCAGCTCAAAGATATACAGTTTTGATAAAGACCAAGGAAGTTAACCCTAAGAGAAATTATTGTTTCATGCAAGTAATTGATGAAGAAATGTTGGATGTCGTCCCTAAGGATTTGATCTTAGCATCTACTAATTGGCTCGTTTATGATAAAGAAGCCGAATTGCCTGAGAAGTATATTGTTGATGAATTAGAACCTTTGGATGACTTCCATTTACAACCTTTGGATAAGCAACCATTGCTCCCAGAATATGATTATCAGATTGTGTTGAATATTGAAATGCTTAATTTAGCCGATGGCGTCAATTATGCTTTTTTTAATAATTTAACCTACAAGCCACCAAAGGTGCCAACTTTGGCTACTGTTTTGTCAAGTCCAAAAGATCAAGTTGCTAATAAGTATATTTATGGCTCCAATACCAATACTTTTGTTCTACAAAAGGATGAAATTATTGAAATCGTTTTGAATAACCATGATGATGGTAAACATCCATTCCATTTACATGGCCATAATTTCCAACTTATTCAAAAATCACCAGATTATGATGATGAACCTGTTGATTATGATGAAGATAATCATGAACCGTTCCCAGATTATCCGCTTGTTAGAGATACTATTCAAGTGCAAGGTAATGGTCATGCAGTCTTGAGATTTAAGGCTAATAATCCGGGGGTTTGGTTTTTCCATTGCCATGTTGACTGGCATTTGGAACAAGGATTGGCAATCACTTTAATTGAAGATCCTAAGGGAATTAGAGATTCTCCTTCTCAGGAGCTTACTGACAACTATAAAGAGGTTTGCAAGGCGGTAGGAATGCCATTCGAAGGTAATGCTGCCGGTAACGTTAAAGATTTCTTTGATCTATCTAATGAAAATGTTCAGCAGGATTTCTTGCCAGGAGCATTTACTTTGAAAGGTTATGTGGCAATGATTATTTGTATTATTTCTGCGTTATACGGTCTTCATACGATTTTCACATTTGGTAACGAAGATGATGATTTGAAAAATAATGAAGATACGGTGATTGATCATTTGAAGAATATTTTGATTCAATATCATGCTTTTGATGCTGAGGTGTTGGGTGGATATGATAGTTTGGGAACTTCTTCGGATTTATCTGAGCAAAACAATGGAGAGGTTGATGGATTATTAGCTCCTGATAATTAACCATACTACACATTCCTTTTTCTTCTCTTCTCATAGCTCTTTTATTGTTTTTCTTAGATTTTTTGAAAGTATATTTTGAGTTGGATATAAAAATATTTGCTTCTTTTTCTTTTTTTTTTTTATTTTTTTATTTTTTTTTTTGTTGTTTTTGGTAATGTCTTATAAATTTTATTATTTGCTATTTGTTTTGTTGGTCATCATTTTTTACTTTACTAGAGCTTTTTTATCAGTCCATACTATTTTCACTAGAGTTGCTTACGTACCATCTATTTCTCATGAATTTAACGTTGTTACGATGAAAACAATTGGGATTTTTGTCCCTTCGATACTAGTTTGTAGCTATGAATTTGATGTTTTTGACTAGTTGGCTCTACATGCAAGGTGAGCTATTAATAGTAGTCTGTCGTTCCATGATTTTGGCTGAGTCTCGGTTGCCCATCAGATCAAAACGCTTGGGGCCGGTACGCATTGTAATGACATTTAAACTTTCGTGCGATAACTGACTACGAAAATCCTATATGATCCTCTCTCCAAACTCCCTGCTAACTTAATATGTTGGACAATACTACTACCTCCAGCTCTTTGAAATATTAAGTCCAAGCAGCAAGATTCCGAGATCTCTCGTGGGTTTCGGAAAAAAAAGGAACAGAGTAACCGTAAGCGTTACATAGCTCGTTACCGCTTCAGCGTTGCAAACAATCCGGTACGCTACCTCAGCCATAGCACATCTAGCAGAAACTTAACACAACTTCCAAGCCCCAAAGGAGACTGCCGTTGATTTGCTAGCATTTTACAAATCATGGTATTTGACTGCCGGTAGAATGTTTCAGCCTCGATCTGCGCTCCAGTGGTGTTCACGTGCCAAACGGGCACAGCTTCTCTAAAGACAATTTACTGCGGTGCGTGTACTGGAAGGAGGGAAAGAGGCAGAGGAACGATATTGTAGTACGTAGCCCGCAGGAAAAACACACAGCAGATTTTTTTTTTTAATTCTCTATTTTTATTTACTTTGATCACATCCATTCTGTTCATTCCTGGAGGATAGGATATTATCAATTGGATACACTTATTTGCAGCCGCCGTCAAATTTCTTCCTCATACATACTTGAGGAAGACCCCATTGCATTTTAAAATAACAAGAACATTAACAACAATAGGAATTACTATACAACTGGAAGTTTTTCATTTAGAAAGGAAGACAGCCAATTCACCAATATTAATTCATCATGGCATATCGTGGCAATAATAACGGCCAGCACAACCCGTTTGATGACGAAAATAAACTGGAATACTTGTCCGGCAACCAGAATCTATTTGACATTGATTTAATGAGTGCTTCGCCCAACCGAAACCAGCTGGGCGCTTTTCCTGGCAGCCAGAATAACAGCGGTCAACTCATTGACGTGGATAGCGGATCTCATGATCTATTTGATTCGCCATATAATAACAGCAACTTATACAATTCAACCAATAATAACAATAGCAACACATTTGCTCCTTCACAAACACAAAGCTACAACAACTTGAATGCCACTACGGAGACATTAGGGCGTGAATATTCTAATCCATTCAATGACAGCAAAGCGGTGCACTCAGCCCAATCGCTAAACACAGGACACAACAACAATGAAGATGACAATTTTACCATTAGCTCTAGAGAAGATCAAGTGAATCCATTTGTCACCAATCATGAAAGAACTGCATTGAATACAAAGACCGCTGGCAGCTCTACTGACGCAGACCAGTATGAACAATCACAGAATAAATTTGATATAAGGAGATTGATTAAAAAGCTTTTGGGTAAAGATACAAACGAATACGCTGATTTAGGACCTAGAAAAATTTTGCTTAATGAACCATCCCCAGTGGTTTATAAAAATAATCATGTCTCTACCACCAAATACAACATCGCTACTTTCTTACCCAAATTCTTATTTCAGGAATTCTCCAAATATGCAAACTTGTTTTTCTTATTCACTTCCATTATCCAACAGGTGCCAAATGTATCACCAACCAATAGATATACTACAATTGGTACGTTGCTTGTGGTATTACTTGTTTCCGCAGTGAAAGAAATTACTGAAGATATTAAAAGAGCTAATGCCGATAAAGAATTGAATTATTCTCAGGCACAAGTGCTAGACCCGCTTTCCGGTACTTTTATATCTAAAAACTGGTTTAATATTGCTGTTGGTGATATCGTGAGAGTAGAATCTGAGGAGCCATTTCCTGCTGATTTAATCTTGCTTTCTTCGTCAGAACCAGAAGGTTTATGCTATATTGAGACTGCTAATTTAGACGGTGAAACTAATTTAAAAATTAAGCAATCTCTTGGTGAAACATCCAATTTGGTAAATCCTAAAGATTTAGCTAGACTTCATGGCAAAATATTGAGTGAGCAACCAAACTCATCATTGTATACTTTTGAGGGCACCATGGAAATGATTGATAACCATTCTGGACAAACACGCGAAGTTCCATTGAACCCTGAACAGCTTTTGCTTAGAGGTGCCACCTTGAGAAACACCCCATGGATTCATGGGATTGTTGTCTTCACCGGTCATGAGACCAAGTTGATGAGAAATGCTACTGCTACTCCAATCAAAAGAACCGCAGTGGAAAGAATTATCAACTTGCAAATTTTAGCACTTTTTGGTATTTTGATTGTCTTGTCTCTTGTTTCTTCTATCGGTAATGTTATCAAGACTTCTGTGAACGCTAAGCACTTATCTTATCTTTACTTGGAACATACTAATAAGGCTAGTCTTTTCTTTAAGGATCTTTTGACATATTGGATTTTGTTTTCTAATTTGGTTCCAATTTCTCTTTTTGTTACTGTGGAAGTCATCAAATTTTACCAAGCAATCATGATCTCATCAGATTTGGATATGTACTATGAAACCACCGATACTCCAACCATTGTTAGAACATCTTCATTAGTGGAGGAATTAGGTCAAATTGAGTATATCTTTAGCGATAAGACCGGTACATTGACAAGAAATATTATGGAGTTTAAGTCATGCTCTATTGCTGGCAAATGTTATATTGAAGAAATTCCAGAAGACCAAAATGCAGTTGTCGGTGATGACGGAATAGAAGTTGGGTTCCACAATTTTGCTACAATGAAAGAGAACCTTCATAAAGATGACACTGGTAAAGTCATTAATGAATTTTTAACTCTTCTAGCTGCTTGTCATACTGTTATTCCAGAAACAAAGCCAGACGGTTCAATCAAATATCAAGCTGCTTCCCCAGATGAAGGCGCTTTGGTGCAAGGGGCTGCTGATTTGGGTTATAAATTCACTACTAGAACTCCAAGATCTATTGATATTGAACTTGTTGGTCAAGGTGGTGAACCGTTGAAGTACGAATTACTCAACATTTGTGAATTTAATTCTACTAGAAAAAGAATGAGCGCTATCTTTAGATGTCCTGATGGGTTAATTAGGTTGTATTGTAAAGGTGCTGATACGGTGATTTTGGAAAGATTATCACCAGATCATAACCCTTTTGTTGATGCAACTTTGAGACATTTGGAAGAATTTGCCGCTGATGGGTTAAGAACGTTATGTATTGCATCAAAAATCATCCCTGAAGACGAGTATAATAATTGGACAAAAATTTATCAAAAGGCTTCGGTTTCGTTGGAAGATAGAGGTGACAAATTGGACGAAGCTGCTGAATTGGTGGAAAAAGACTTGTTTCTTTTAGGTGCTACTGCTATTGAAGACAAATTGCAAGATGGTGTGCCAGAGACTATCCATACTTTGCAAGATGCCGGAATTAAAGTTTGGGTTCTTACTGGGGATAGACAAGAAACTGCCATCAATATTGGAATGTCATGTAAATTATTAAGTGAAGATATGAATTTATTGATAATAAACGAGGAGACAAAAGAAGATACCAAATACAATTTGCAGGAAAAGATCAATGCATTGAAAAATCATCCTGAAATAAGTGAAACTGATATGGATTCCTTAGCATTAATCATTGATGGTAAATCTTTGACTTTTGCCTTGCAACCAGATTTGCAAGATTTGTTATTGGAAATTGGAGTGCTATGTAAAGCGGTTATTTGTTGCAGAGTATCACCGTTGCAAAAAGCACTTGTGGTGAAGATGGTTAAAAGCAAGAAAAGTTCATTATTATTAGCTATTGGTGATGGCGCAAACGATGTTTCAATGATTCAAGCTGCCCACGTTGGCGTAGGTATCAGTGGTATGGAAGGTATGCAAGCTGCTAGATCGGCTGATTTTGCTATTGGACAATTCAAGTATTTGAGAAAATTGTTACTTGTACATGGTGCATGGTCATATCAAAGAATTTCTCAAGCTATCTTGTATTCTTTTTACAAAAACGTTGCGTTATACATGACGCAATTCTGGTATGTTTTCCAGAATGGTTTCAGTGGTCAATCTATTGCTGAATCATGGACTTTGACTTTTTATAATGTGTTCTTTACCGTGTTCCCACCATTTGTATTGGGCGTGTTTGATCAATTTATCAGTGCTAGATTATTGGACCGCTATCCACAGTTATACCAACTTGGACAAAAATCAAGATTTTTCAACGTCAAGATTTTTTGGGGTTGGGTGATCAACGGATTTTATCATTCCGCCATCATTTATGTCTGCACTTCGTTTTTCTATCGTTACGGTGCCGCTTTAAGTGGTGGATTACAAGCTGATCATTGGGTTTGGGGTACTGCACTTTACACATCCGCAGTAGTTACTGTGTTGGGCAAAGCTGCATTAATCAGCAACATTTGGACCAAGTTCACATTGATCGCTATTCCTGGCTCTTTAGTGCTCTGGCTTGTGTTCTTTCCTGCTTATGCCACCATAGCGCCATTAATCAATGTTTCCAAAGAATACGCAGGGGTGCTTTCTCACTTATATGGCAATGCTACATTTTGGGCCTGTACGTTTGGTGTGCCAGTGTTATGTTTGCTAAGAGACATTTTGTGGAAATATTACAAGAGAATGTACAAGCCGGAATCGTACCATTATGTGCAAGAGATTCAAAAATACAATATTCAAGATTATAGACCAAGAATGGAACAATTCCAAAAAGCCATTAGAAAAGTTAGACAAGTGCAAAGAATGAGAAAACAAAGAGGTTTCGCCTTTTCTCAAGCCGAAGAAGGTCAAGAAAAACTTGTCAGAATGTACGATACTACAAAGCAAAGAGGTATTTACGGCGAAATGCAGTGATTTTAGTGTTGCTAGATCAATTCTTTATTCTCCTTGCTTAATTTTTATTTTTTCATTTTGCTATAATAGTTATCTTTGAGATGTCCGGTATGTTGAGGTAAAATTGATAGAAAACAAAAATTTACTTTTTTTTTCTTTTCTGCGTAAATGTCTGTAAGCCAGTTTGGAGAATCTGCTATTTAAGGAGTTACGTTACTCAATACGTTATTGATAAAGCTTCAACAACGGAAGCTGAAAGATATATATTAGAAAAAATCACATTTTGCTGAACTATTCTTATATCTTATATTAGATTGCGAAAAAACATGCATGCACTATCATGCTAAAAAACGCCGTATCACGCGCAAGCGCTTATGATAAGTGCATGAATCGATGGCAACCTGGAAACAGCCAAAGAAAAAGGAAAAAAGCAAATTTTTTTAAGACTTTAAGAGATGAGCTCAAGAGGATTGAGCAAATTATCTATCTGTAACTTAGTCAAGACAGATAATTTAAAAGATTACACCAGTTTAAATAAACCACAAATACAATATGTCAGGAGGCCACAGATATAATAAGAAACAATATACAGATCCAAGGGATAAGAAAAGTATGTGATTTATCAAAATGAACAAAATTGTGATGTTCTAGGACATCATTATTATGTGATCAACGTTTATTGATCGAAATAATGTCTTATGTATAATGATGCTAACTAATTGTTTTACAGGAAAGGAGATTGAAAAATCGCTTGTTCATAAGTCCAATTTGAAGAAGAAATATTTCAAACTTTTGGAAAAAGAAGGACAAGCTGTTCCTGAGAAAAAATCAAAAGATGATGAGGAAACTAAGACGAAGAAAGTATGTATAATTAATTGTCAGTTGATTTTGTAAGATTTTTTGCTAATGCTAATATTGGGAAAAGTTGCTAAGGAATACAGTACTAACAGAATATCAGCCAATGACATACGGAGAAAGAGCAGAATTAGTCAAGAAGCGTAAAGATGAACAACGTCAAAGCACAATAAACCGTATTCATGAATCGCGTGAAACTTTGGATAAGAAACTTGCTGAAAGAGAAGCTAAAAAGAAACAATTCAAAAAGAAAACAAGAAGTGGACAACCTGCTATGGGGCCAAGAATTAATACGCTACTTGACAAGATAAAGAAAGATATAGCTAACAAGTAAATCAATTCCACAAAATAAATCAACCTTAGTATATTAAAAAAAAAGTGAAGAAAAAAAAAGGGGGAAAGTAAAGGACTAGTATACAAAAAATGAGTCAGAATAGATAAAGATAACATAAAGACAAGTAAAAAAAAAAAAAAAATAGAAGAACAGAAGACAAAGGAATTTGACAAAAAAAGATTTCACCTTGTTAGAGTCTAACTCAGTGATAAACCAGGAGAAATTCAAGGAACATGTCCTTATCAGTCAGTATCTGTTTGTCCGGGGAGTTATAAGACACGAAGTTAGTTTTTTTCTTTGAATATATCAGTTTGCTGGACAAACCACCAAATCATTGAACAAGAAGCCGAATGGCAATCAGTAATAGATCATTTTAAAAAAGATAGTTGAAATTGAGATTATTTTTTACCTTTTTTCTTTTCAACCTTCAAAAGCAAAGCTTTATTGATATGTGGAAGAACACCACCAAACGCAATAGTAGCTTTAATTAAGGAATCCAATTCTTCATCCCCTCTGATGGCCAATTGCAAATGTCTTGGAGTAATTCTCTTGACTTTCAAGTCTTTGGCGGCATTACCGGCCAATTCTAAGACTTCGGCGGTCAAATATTCTAACACCGCGGTCAAATAAATTGCAGCTAATTTATGTTAGTACTTTTTATCTTTCATGAAAATTTATCTTTTTAATGAAGCAATCGATCAATTAAATAGAATATTTGTATAAAAATGATGATAATACATACCTTTTGCACCGACACGAATTTTGTTTTGGGCTCTCTTTTTCAAGAATCTCTTGACTCTCCCAACTGGGAATTGTAAGCCAGCCTTGACAGAACTGGAAGTTATATGGTGCAAACCACCGTCTTTGGCACCAGATTTACCTTTACCACCGTGAACTTTGCCGGACATTGTGAGTAAGTGTGTGTTATTAGCTGGAAAGAGGATGGAAATGAGAAATAAAGACGCGTTTGTTTTTAATTATTTTATTTTTTTGTATATCTTATTTTTGTTTTTTTTTGTAAGAAAGAAGAAAAGAAAAAAAAAACAAGAAAAACCAGCAAATAAACCGCCGTTTTGCTTAGGGCACCACTATGACCGGGTGACTGTTCTCGGCTGGAAAAATGCCATTTTAACAGTGTCGATATAAGCTGTCTACATTGACACCGGCAGAGATCAGATATAGTCAAGTCAGTCAAGTCATCACAGTTTTGCCAACATATATCATCGCTATGATCACCGCTTTCTTTATATTCAATCGCAAGGGCGATGTACTAATATCCAGACTTTTCCGCGACAATATCCGCCGAAACATCTCCGATGTTTTTCGTATCCAGGTCATTGCCAGTCCCCAGGTGCGGTCCCCGGTCTTGACGTTGGGTTCTACCACATTTCTCCACATCAAGGGCGAGGGCCTCTGGTACGTGGCAGTGACACGGTCCAACCAAGATGCTGCCATTGTGTTCGAGTACCTTTACAAACTCAAACATCTTTTAGAAACGCAGTTTGGTTCAGTGAAGAAAAACAATGGTGGAAATATTGGCACCAATGATTCTACTCCGGTGAATGAGGTTGCAAAAATAGTTTCCGGTGCCGCTGGTGGTGTTAGTGGTAGCAGCAACAGTGGCAGTGGCAGTGGCGGTAGTGGCAATGGCAATGTGGTGCTTACAGAAGACGACGTTGTCAATAATTTTATTATAATTTATGAAATAGTGGACCAGGTGCTAGATTTTGGATATCCTCAGAATATGGAAGCTGGGGTTTTGCTGCCGTTTCTTACACAGCCTCTTAATGGAAGTGGAAACAGTGGCAACAGCAGTTCTTTATTGGGAAAAGTCAGTGGCAGTAATAGTAACAGTACCTTTAACAATAATAGCGGCAACGGCAACAGTAATCTTTCGAGTATTCTACGAAGTCCGGATATTGGGCGCAGGGGAAGCAGTAACAGTACACTAATACATGGTGATGAAGGTGATGAAGTTGCTTGGAGACGACATGGTATCAAGTATAGAAAAAATCAAGTATATCTAGATATCAAAGAAGAAATCAATGTACTCATGACTGCTAATGGAACTATCTTAAAATCCTATGTTGACGGCCACATTCAAATGAAAACTAAGCTTTCTGGCATGCCGGTGTGCAACTTTGGTTTCAATGATAGTTTGATTGTTAGTGAGAGAGACGCTAAAAATTTCTTACAAGAATATGACGTGAAAAATCCGAAGGCGATTCCTCAAGCGGCTGCTGGAACAGTAGTTTTGGAAGACTGCAAGTTTCATCAATCTGTACAGCTTGATAAGTTTGATTCTGATAGACTAATTCGATTCATCCCGCCAGATGGAGAATTTGAACTTATGAAGTACAGAGCTTCGGAAAATGTGAATCTACCATTTTTAGTGGCCCCGAAAGTGGAAGAAGCCGGTAAAAGCTTGATGAATTTCAATATATCCATTCGATCGTTGTTCCCACCAAAACTTGTTGCTTTTAACGTGGTGCTCAAAGTACCAGTGCCACCCGGGTCAATCAAAGCTAACCTTGAAGCCACTGGTGGCAAGGCAAAATTTTCTAGTGAGGAAGGAGCAATTTTCTGGCGATTTAATAAGTTTCATGGACAGTACGATGCAACATTACAAGGTTTTGTAGATATAGTGCCGGGAAGCATAACTTCAGTCACTAATGCTGACAAGCTACTTAACTCGACACCATCTATGGATGGATTGAAATCGCCGGTGATGTCACTGAACATTTTGGGGTGGTCCAGACCACCAATGATTTTGAATTTTAATCTTGATACTTTCTCATGCTCTGGGTTAGTAGTACGGTATTTGAAAATTGTGGAGAAGTCTAATTATTCTACGGTCAAGTGGGTGAAGTACTTATCAAAGGCAGGCACTTACGAAATTAGGTACTGAAGTGTGCTTTTACTATACTCCTATGGATCCGTACCCTTTTTATAGAATGCATTTGTCTTTTTAGTTCTCTGTTTTCTATTGTCTAATGAAAAGTTTTGGTTTTTCTTTGTAATTAAGCGACTTGTTAATTTTTTGCAAAGTTATGTAAGTATATGCCTTGACACGCATGTATCTAAACACACGCGCATTATTTTGATTTTTTGTTTTTGTTTATTTGTTTACATTCGAAAATCAAATCAGGTAAAGAAAAGTGTTTTATACACAAGAAGATACAGAGAACCAGCAAACAAGACGTCATTAGCCCAGTCATCCTGCTGCCTAATAATAGCATTTATATATTAACTCAGTGAGAAAAAAGTGGCGGCTATCAAAGAACAACGACTCAACTATAAAAGGATAGAGCAGAGATACGGCAAAGTTGAAGAGCACAACGTACAAGAAGGGCGCACACTGAAAACTACTATGAACACCGAGGACCATGCTAATATCAACGTTATTGTAAGATGCCGAGGTCGCAACAAACAAGAGGTCCATGCAAAATCGTCAGTGATTGTGAAGATACCAAATACCAAAGACAATAGCAATAGTAACAACAACAGCGTGAGTAATAATGGTGAAATCAGTATAAATACCACCAACGAAACCGGAATCGCTGGTGACATATCATCAAGAACATTCACTGTTGACAAAGTATATGGCCCAGAAACCGACCAGTCGCAATTTTTCCAAGAAACTGCTGAGCCTTTATTCAAAGAATTTCTTAAAGGTTATAACTGCACAATGTTTGCTTATGGTCAAACAGGAACCGGTAAGACATACACTATGCATGGTGATGAGAGAATAGACGCAACTACTAGATCATTCAGTCCCAATGCTGGAATTATTCCTCGAATCTTGTACACTTTGTTTGATACTTTAAACTGTTTACAGGCTGATGCTGATTTTCTTATCAAATGTTCTTTTTTGGAGTTGTATAATGAAGAACTACGTGATTTGTTTGCGGTGGATGATTCCAAAAAGTTGCGTATCTTTGAGCAAAATAGCGGTAACAATAGCAGTGGCAGTAACAATAACAACGGTAATAATAGTAATAGCAATAATAGTGTGATGAATAAGTGTACAATTACTACTCAAAACTTGGAAGAAGTTGTGTTAAAGGATGCAGAGCATGGAATGAGACTATTACAGCGAGGTATAAATAAAAGGCAGGTAGCGGCTACAAAGATGAATGATGTTTCTAGTCGATCACATACAATTTTCACTATCAATCTATTCAAACAAGAAGTGGTAGGTCCTGGCAACCAAATCAAACAGTTTAGAATCTCCAAATTCAACTTAGTAGATCTTGCCGGTTCCGAAAACATTGGTCGTTCTGGGGCGTTAAATCAGCGAGCTAGAGAAGCAGGCTCTATTAATCAAAGCTTGCTTACCCTTGGCAGAGTCATTAATGGCTTAGTGGATAGCGAGGCCCATATACCATACAGAGAATCCAAATTAACGCGACTTTTGCAAGATTCATTAGGCGGAAAAACCAAGACTGTGCTTATTGCAAATATATCTCCAGCAAAAATGAACTGTGAAGAAACTCTTAGCACGTTGCAATACGCTAGCAAGGCCAAAAATATTAAAAACAAGCCTCAGATAGGTACACTAGTGATGAAAAATTTGCTAGTAAAAGAGCTTGGATTTGAATTATCAAAACTCAAGGCAGATTTAAACGCAACGAGGATGAAGAACGGTATTTATTTGGACGAGTCTAATTACAATGAAATTCAAAGCGAAATCGAAAATTTGAAAACCGAAAACAATGAATACAAATCTAAAACTGAAATGATGCAGCGTAAAATTGAATCATTGCATAATCAATTGCAAGAATCTAATCTAAGCATAAGCAAGAAGAATTTTGAGGTAGAAAATCTCCACAAAATTATAACAAATTTGTATGAAAAAATTGATAGACAGTCAGCAAATCACCAAAACTTGATTGAAAATTCTTCGAGATTCAAAACTATTATTGACTTGATGAATGAAAACGTTTTTTACTTACTTGACAATGAAAAATCTATGAAATCACAAATTCAGCAGGTGGTGAATAATCAAATGAAGCAAGAAAATGAAAAGCTCCAGCAATCTATAGTAAAACTATTGAACATAGACGAAACTAGCTTCGTGCAGCAATTGCAAATGGTAAAGAAAAAAATTAATGATGAATTTGATGAGATGCAAAGTAACACAGAACAGTTTTCTTTAAAAATTGCCAACGCATTTATCTCTAAGCTTCCCGAAACTTGTCAAGATGTGAAAAACGAGTTAAATGCGTTGAAAAGAACAGTGCTTAGCTTTGATTCTGACATTCAAGAAAATCAATCCATTATTGTTCAATTATTGAAAAATTATGATATCAAAAGTCAATATTTTAACGCAGAAAAATTCGCTGAAAGTTTACAAGAAGATTATAAACAACGCCTTGAAAAACAACTAGTTGCCCAAGAAAGTACATTGATTGATAAAATGAAATCTTTAATTAGCGAAAACATGCAACAACAACGCGAAAAAATAGCGTCACAATTCATCTCTAAAAATAGGGAATTGCTTCAAAAGGATAATGAGCTTGTGCAGACTGAAAAGGATAAAACTGATTTATTGATCAAGGCAAAATTTGCCAATACTGAAGATAAACTCAAAGAGAAATTTCAAATCACCAATGCTAAAATTGATAACCTATCAACTGATTTGGAACAAACTATTGAATCTACTAGTAATGCACAATTACAAGTACAATCTGAATTGATTAAATTTAATTCCAAAGCCCGCGAACAAGAAGCTCTTCAAGGCAATATCAAAAGTTACGAATCGATGCTTGATGAGCTACGTGGCAAAGTATTGCAAGATTATCATTTGATAAATGACGAAAGTCACAACATTTCTGCTGTGAAGAATAATATGGGCGAATATATCGATTCTATCAATAATAATGTACTACTTGAAAACCAAGAGAACAAAAACAGACTTGTTGTTTTACCCAATGATGTAAATAGCATCAACAAACTCATTGAAGAATTGAATCAAGAAAATAATAAAATCAACAAAAACTCATTGCCTACTGGAAAGACTCCCATGTTGAAAAATGGTTCCTCCACATTTTCACTCAACAATAGTAATAATAACAATAATAATGGAAACAATAATAATATTATTAATATGTCACCTGAAAACAGTAATGGTTTCCAAATAAGGCAGTTTTACACTCCTAATAGATCACCGTCTAAACGAGTTATACATGCTCTTAAGCAACAGTCATTGAATTTTCAACACTTGATCAAAATACATGGTGATGGTGAAGAGGAAGATGAAGCAGAAACAGCGGTGAGATCGAGAGTCAATGCTAATGACCTACAAATTAGACCAAATTTTACTGAAGGATTTATTCCTATGGGTAAGGATAATCTGAAACAAGTGCCCAATATTTCAAGAACACTAAGAGACATAACGGAGCAAGTGGTGCCTAAACAAGTTGATGTCCAGATGAGTGATGCAAATGAGAGTGATAATAATAATGATGCTGATAGCCAAATTGATGATTTGAAAAACCCATTCAAAAGTCCATCAGCAAGTCTTAAAAAACAGTTGAATTTTACTGGTGATGGAAAACCTCGTTCCAAGTCTTTAACCAACTTAGTACATGCTAAACAAACCGGCCAGCAAGCGCAAGCTTATCAACAACAGCAGCAAACCCAATTGATCAGAAATAAAAGAACCTTATTGCAGAAAAAGCCTAATGGTTTTAGTTCTGAGGTAATTGAGGAAAGGCTCAAACGCAGCGCCTTGAAACGGTCGTTAACATTTGACAGCGCATCAATGTCCCAACATAGCAATAATAGTAATGCCGCTAATGATAGCTCAAATAGCATTAGTGTTGCGAATAAAAATAGAAATAAAAATGCTTCCAGTCCATCAAAAAAAGCAGGGCATAATAGAAGTTTAAGCACTGGTGTAAATGGTGTAAATGGAAGTGGGAAAGTGACAAAACAAAGAAAATTGAAATCAATGTTGCCGTTAAGAAAGAGCTTTAGATAATTGGTTTATGATTGGTGTGATTGCACTCTTGTTGAATTTTGAAAAGTTCGAGGTTGCATTTAGTGGCGATTGGAT
>JXWR01000005.1_pt1 | contig 25031 bp, 11 predicted proteins | sample 315541 | NCBI WGS metagenome assembly JXWR01 (sample SAMN03273951, study PRJNA271842) | soil metagenome | isolation source: rice field ambient CO2 | place: India: CRRI Experimental farm Cuttack,Odisha-753006 | collected 2013-12-17
AATTCTGATCAATGTTATTATTATTATTACTTTTATTATTTTTTCCTTTTTTCTTCTTCCGCTATATTAGGTGACTTTTTGTAGAATTCTGTTTTTTCATTTTCCACGGTTTTAATCCCTCTCCTTGACTCTTTGCAAAATCGTCCGAATCATCTCATTACCAATTCTATTAGCCTCTACAAGCTTTGGCTTGAAAAATTCCTGGGTCTCTTCAAATTCTTGCTGATACAACTTGTAATCACCGTACCTAACAATCGAGCTCCATGTTCTTGTGGCCAATGTAAATTCTAAATCATCCCTTCTAAATCGGGAGTCCTCAATGGCTGAATTGATCGCCGTTTCAAGCAACCCTTCTTGAACAAATAAATACTCGGTAACACCTAAAAAGATTCTAAATAACGGTGTTGAGCAAATCATATGATGGTATGGGTTCATCTTCAACTGAAACCAACTGTCGACAATGGCTAAAAGTGATAAATGAGAGTTAGACCGGTCACTATTCGGTGGCATATTAGAAAGAGAAAACTGCATCAACAAGTCATCATCAAGCAATAGTTCGTGTTTAGCACCTTTATCCAATACTTCGTCAAACACAAAATCCCTAGCATTAAGCAATCGGCTACGAAGTTCTTGTTTTTTCCCCTGGATCATCAATGTGAATAATTCCGTCGTTGATCTTGAATATTGCAATATTTGATCATGGGCATACTTATTAGTGATAGCCAATCCAGCGTAAACGTGCCACTTGTTCAGGTAAATTCTCATGGCAATATTGGTTTTGGCATTTTCTATCCCACCGACCCATCTAGAATCAGTCCATGGATAAGTATTGATTTTGCCCCAAGCTTTACCCATACTCAAAAATGCAGCATGGGTCACTGCTTGAGTATCAGCGGTAATTCTGTCATGATCTTGAGCAGTAAGCTCAACCACTTTGGAATTAAAAACACTGATTAATTCTTCCACAAAACGCTTGTTTTCCGCACTTGAGACTCTATGTGGAATAAGCACCAATGGCTGGCCAGTTGGGTCCACTTTTGGTCCATGCATCGAATGCACTGTGATGATATCCACATCACTTGGAGCAAAGTCTTCCAATGCTCGTACTTCTGGAACTTTGCATGATGTTTGGCCTCCAACTATAGCACCAACTTTAGTAGAAGGGCCATAAAGCGAGACAATCTTGCGAACGTTTTCTGCTTCAACGCTATAAATGATGTAGTCGCTTTGTCTGGAGACATAGTACCCGTTTTTGACAACGGTAAATTTGTCGAACTGACACTTTTTTTTAGTATCGCTAAAATATTCTTCCCTATCGCAACCAATAACTCTGAATAAATTAGTTAGTAACTTAACTTGTCCCGTTTAGTTTTGGCTCATTGATAGATGTCTGGATCACAAAATCGCAAACTGTAATCAATCAGTCATTAGTCAATCAAAACTTACTTCCAGCCAGCCTCGCTGAAGCGACGGGCGTACATAAGCCCCATGTCCCCGAGGCCAATGATCCCAATAGTCTTTGTCTCCTTGAATGACATGCTAGTTGAATCAGTGTAGTCTGCTGAAGAGTGGCATGTTTCTATATTACCAGCATAGTCGTAGTCATAAATGTAGTCGCTGTAATGTTCGTGACCTTCGCAAAGCGCAAAAATCAACATCCATGCTTTACCCTGCTTGTGTGCGATGAGCTGAGGACAATAAACAATTGTTAAGCAATGGCAGCCAAATACAGCAATCTATTGCTCTCAACATCGGTCATCAGATCCAATATATACAACGCAATACCTCCCTAACTGTTCACTATCACTCGTCCAGTTATCATCACCATAAAAAATCTCCCATGGCAGCTGCTCCTGCTCCTGATCTCCTCTATCGCTTCCAAAGTAGCGTCAAGATTGGCCAGGTGGAGCGCTACATCATCACTTACAAACCGCCGCAACGCACTTACCATTCAAACGACATTAGCAATGCTAATGGCAAAAACCACAGCTCCCTAACGAAGAACACCACATATACCGCTCAAGACCAAGCGCCGTTGTATCTCAAAATCAAAAATGTTGAGTCTTTGACCAAAAGAGCCGCTTATTTGATGGGACCATACATCTTGTATGTCGATGTCAGATCATCCGAATATTCTCACAAGCAGCCTTGCTATATAACCGCCGACCAGCCACAATTTGAACCCAACTTGCAACCGGGTCAGTCATTCATCAAGGAACTTTCCTGCCATACTATCAAAGATAAGCATGTATGGATTGTCGACGTGGTGTCGCAGATGCTTTTCTCGTCAAAGACTAGTGTCAGTTTCGAAGTAGCCATAGGCAAGTCAAAGCAGGTTGTTAATAATAGTAGCAGTGGAAACTATAACCAGATGGGAGTTCTTGATAGTAGTAGTCTCCATGTACTACGAATGGATACCAAAGACTTGTGGAACTTGCCGCCTCCAATTTCTGTTCATAATGATAATGATACTACCAACACAATCCACAATAATAATAATGCTGATACTAATACCAAAGTCGAGCCAGTACACTTGGTAATGCTTACTCATGGTTTACACTCCAATGTTGGCGCCGATATGCTTTACCTCAAGGAACAAATTGAAAATACTGCCGCCCTTACGGGTGAAAACATCATTGTACGAGGCTTCCAAGACAATGTATGCAAAACTGAAAGAGGCATAAAATACTTGGGAATGAAAGTTGCAGAATATGTGCTTAATGACGTTTACGATACGGTACCCAATATCAAAAAAATTTCATTTATTGCACATTCATTAGGTGGGCTTATCCAAACTTTTGCCGTCGCTTTTATTCAAAACAATTACCCTTGGTTCTTCAAGACTGTATCACCAGAAAACTTTATTACTTTGGCAAGCCCGTTATTAGGCATTTCTCATATTGATAGTCCCAGTTATGTGCAAGCTGCCTTGAGTTTCGGGGCCATTGGCCGTACCGGTCAAGAACTTAGCTTGATCCCTACTGAAATTGATGGCACAAAGACATTACTTGAACTTTTGCCCACGGGGACCACTCATAAAGTGTTAAAAAAATTCAAACGGCGCACAGTTTATGCTAATGCCATCAATGATGGTATTGTGCCTTTGAGAACCTCAGCGCTTCTATTTTTGGACTATAAAGGGTTGAGAAAAGTTGCTGAAGTTTTAAAAACTGGACAAACTTCGGGAAGTAAGTCAAGCAACACCAATAGTACGGCTACAGCAACTAACAACAATAGCAACAACAACAGCAATCGCCCTCGGCTGTCAAGACTGCTGCTGGAAAAAGCATTATCAAAGCAAGTCTACAACGCCCCAGATTTCATGAACTCTATGCCCTTTGTGTATGCTAGCAATCCAATAATCTCTATATCTGATGCCAATGCTAGTGGGAACCCCGATACAATGATTGCCGATAAGCAAAAAATAACAGATTCGCTAAAACATACCCAGTCACAAGTTGGAACTGATGCTATATCGGACACAGAAAACCCAATAGTGAATGCTGACAGTGATAATAACAATAATGGGATTAGTCATGAAAATGAAAATGAAAATGACAGCAAGAGCGCATCAACAGGGGCCCCCAGTTCAATAGGAGCCCACAGCTCAATTGAGTCTCGTGAACTGAGTATTGGAATGATTGACGATCCACCGACTGGATACTCAGATATCAAATCCGTCAATTCCAAAGTGGGAGAAATTCCCTCGAACAAACAAAATAAAGATACTGACGACAGCAATGTTGCTCTTAAAACTAACAATAACATCCTGTCTTTTTTCTCCCCTATACAAAATGCAATAGCTTCATGGGTTGCACCTCAAGGTACTAGAATGAATAACACTAATGACAATTATAATCCACTTCCTAAAGCATCTGTTATTGATAGCGCTAAAAGTATTCTCCTCCCGCCGTTACCGGAAAAACAATACTTGATAGAGCCTAATGAGCGAGAAAACCCAATTATTCATGATAAAATTTACAGTGATGCAGATATTCGCCAATATAAGCAAAACAATCGTAACATGAACAACAGAAATAAGAGAAATGATATAAATAAAGGCAAAAATAACAATGACGATAATTTCAACCAAACAAGCAATGAAAAAAAAATACCACTACATGCAGAAATTAATAACGAGTCGGCTCTCAACCCATTTGCTGACAGTTTTTCTAACTTTTTTGCCAAGAATAGTTCCAGTGTGGAAAGATTAGAAGAAAGTATTGCCATGAAATGGCATGAAGGAATGTCATGGCGGAAAGTCCTTGTGAATTTAAAACCAGACTCTCATAATAATATCATTGTTAGAAGAAGGTTCAGTAATGCGTTTGGATGGTTGGTTCTTGATCATTTAGTGAGAGAGCATTTTGAGCTGTCTGAACTTAGAGAAGCCGGACCAGTGTCTAGATTAGGATTAGAAAAGGCCAAGGCAAATGGAAAGGCAACTGGCAAAGGAAAGGAGAAAATTAATCAGAGAGTTCCTGATGTTGAGGTAACCGAGACCAGTGAAGAGAATGACACTGCATTAGACAAATTAGCTACTAATGAGAAAGAGAAACAGGATGATTATGATAGTGAAAATAATAAAAAAAAAGTGACACCTAATTCTGAAAGTGGTAGTCTCAGTGATACTTCAGATAGCATTGATGGTAATGAAAGTGACTACAGCGATGATGATGATGACGAAAGCAGTATTAGTGTATCTGACACAGGTGATGATTCTTTTAATAATGAGAAAGAAAATGATTTTAATAACATAAATTACGATGAAAAAGGTAATAACGAAGACAGTTTATACGACCTAACTAATCTTCCAAAACATAAAACGTTAAGTTCCAATTTCGCCACCACTCCAGAACTAAACTTAGATTTGGGCTTAGAAATCCCTAAATCATCACATGCCAAACAGTCACCAAAAGTTGATAGAAACGAATCATTCCCAGAGTTGGACTCGTTACTCCCTAAAGATGCCCTATATGGTGAAAATACCGCTTATGGTTATACGCCACGATTGTCTAACGAACACCGAAGATCATTAACCGAAACAAGGACAGTAGCAGCCAACAATGGCAACAGTAACACAGACAACAAAATGGCAAAGGTCCAAAAACAACAAGAGAAGAAAGCTTTAAAAGAGTTGAAAAGGAAGGAAAAGAAGGAAAAAGCAAAAAAACAAAAATCTGAAGCCCAAGATTGGATCAATAGTAAGAACTATAATGAGGATTCGATTTTTGAAGTGGGGCCAGCCGGACTTTTGAGTAGCGTTAATGATAAGATTTCCAAAATTATTTGATCTGATATAATATGATTTAATTCGAGCGTTTAATTGTTTACAATGATATTGATTGAAAGTTTTACAATGTGCAAGAGGTTTCACAGTTTGTTTGTTTGTTTTTTAATCCAAAAAGGAATGCTTGGAAATATTAGTTCGTGGATAATAGGAAGCTTCAGCAGAGTAAAATGCATAAGTATACATGCTTCAAGTTGAACAATTCTTTTCCAGCATTAGTTAGTCTATGAATAAAGTTTTCAACTATCAGGCATGTGTCTAGTTTAACTAGTCTATCGCTCAATCAGCTATTCCAAGATTCATAATCAGCTTTCTTTTTTACTTTTTTTTTAAAAAAAAAGTAAAGCTATATTATAGAAACTTACAATGTTTTCTCAGCATTGTTCTGCTTACAATTTCTTTTATTTTTTTTTTTCTGCTTTCTTTATTCTTTCTTTTATCTTTTTGCATTAACTAATTTACAGCATTTGAAAATCTCAACTTGATCTAAAATTATATAATATAACATACCCCAATTTTTTCATCAAAATAAAATAAAACCACAAATTATTGGAAAATCATGTATATAGAGGCATTATAAGTATCGGTATAATATACCATCAACTTCACCAGTATGCAGTCGAGTCGTAGTTGTTTAAATGTAATTCAAAAAGCTCATCAATTGGATCTGTTCGCGGTGTGCCATCTTTTTCTTTCAACAGATACTCTTTGTTCTCTTCCTTGACTTCGACTTCGACTTCGCCTTCGCCTTTTTCATTTTCCTTTTTTGTTTTTGTTCCAATTTGTTTCTCATTTTCATATAAATCCAAAATATACTGCTCATAAATCTTTACTATCGTATCAGTTGACTTTTTAAATTCTTTTAAATTCTGCAAAGCAATATCAAAAATCAATTTCAATGGCTTGAACCCCAACGGCACGGCGTTATTATTATTATTATTATTATTATTGGTAGAAATCGTTGTGAGTCCTTCAAGTGCCAACAATGGCAAACTGTTTTCATTATCTTGTTTTGCTTCTTCCTCTTCTTTTTCTTCTATTTCTTGCTGCTGTTGCTTCGACGGCTGACTCTGATCCTGATCTTGACTTTGATTCTCAATTTCATGGAAAAAACTAGCTCTATTGAAAATCAACAATTTTAAAACTGAAACCCAATATGTTTCTGAGGCACGGTAGGCTGAAGTTTCATATTTAGTAAAAAGTTTCAATTTTTGTGATAATGGAATGCTATCGTACGATAAAACGAATCGGAACAAAACACTAAATTTGAGTAATTCTTTTTCTTCCTCTGAAGACTCTTCTTCTTTTTCAGAAGACTGACGGGTTGGTTCATTAGGTTTGGCGTCTCCATTCATCATTTCGACATCTTTTTGTACGTCGGCGTCTGTACTTGTTTTTGGCCTTCCAGCTTCATCCACGTTATCTGCAGCTTGGTTGTTGATTGCCTTTTCAAATTTCTTGTGCAAACTTTCTAGTTTCTGGTCAACGAGCTCCACAAGATAATTCGGCTTTTCATCGTTGTCTTTGCTTTTCTTTTCCTTGTTATCACCGCTGCTTTCTTTTTCATCTATAATATCATTATCACCGTCATTGCCATTACTGAAAAACAAACTTTCAGAATCCAAAAACGTTTTCCATATTTCCGGCGACTCAGGAAACTTCGTTAACAAACTCAACGTCAAGTCTCTAGCGTTAAAATGCTTGCCGTTAAAGTTTTCAAATACAACAAGCAATTGTTTAGTAGAAACATTAGTAACAGGCAAGAAATTGCATGATTTAATCAACACATTTCTAGCATCCGAATATTGCTTCAAGTTAACCAAGAACCAGAAATAACGTATCCAGAATCTGTCATAAAGTGCAGTGGAAATCAAGCATCTTTCATAAGTGAGCCTTATTCTAGCAACCAAGTTTTTATAAATTGAATTTTTATAGCTGTTGTTATTGTTTTGGTCATTACTATCACCAAGAGATACTAGCTTAATCTCCAAATATGTCAAGTATGCATCCCACGCGCTTAACTCTTGCTCAGTTAATAGCGTCACATGGAAATACTGTCTCTTTAGCTTTGCTTCATATTGATATATCTTAAAAACTTCGTACTGATTAGTAATGTACAAATCTGTAAACAATTTTTTGAAATTTACTCTAATTTCTTTAAGCATCGCATCAATGTCTTGTTTATTGTTGGATGCCGCCATATCACTGAGCTTTTCTGGTGATGTAATCCCAACCTTTGGCCATTCACTTTCCTTGACAAACACTACCACATTAGACAAGTCAATTTCATTTTCCCAAAAATTAGAGAATTGTTCGTAAAATTTGGCATATTGATGTATTGGTTGCTCAATTACTTTTCTCAAAATGAGAAAGCGTTCATATTTTTCATTCTTCTCTGATGGATTATAATTTTTTTCAAATTCCAAATACAAATCCCAAAACTCTCCAGAATGATAATGGATGCCGATTTTCGTCTCTGCGTATTCAAACAATAACTTCAATTCCTTGTATTGAAAATTAGATAATTGAATCCGATATTTCAAGAAACTCACCCAAATTTTCAATGAATACGGAAGCACCTTCAAAGCATTGAGGTAAACAACTTCCCCATCAAATCCGCTACTTAACCTGAATTCCAAATCAGCAAAGAAAATCCAATAATTTTCCAAATAAGGAAACCGTTTTAAAAACGAAGCATATAGTGATCGTAGTAAAGAGATTTCTTCAGGTGCTGATCTTTTCGATATCCCATCATTGGTGCTTTCGACTGTCTTGATGGCTTGAATCCACTTGTAGATATTGTCGGGGTCATTCAACAAAATTGTCAAATCTTTTTCGCTCACCATATTGCTGGATTTTTCGGAGCTCATGATTTCAAGCTTTTTTTTTTATTGAAATATTAAGATAATGCTAATAGAATGACTTATGGAACCACCGTAGATCAAAACGATGGCTTGTCGTGTTTAGCATAGTGAAGCGCTTAACATCTGTCTGCACATCTTGTTTTTTCGCATAGTTTTTTTTGGATTTTTCCAAAATTACCCGCAGAACGAACCTTTTGTGCCTGCACTCATGTTCACCTACTTATTACAGCATCTTCTACTAACCATATGGCTACAATTTCTACTTAAAAGTCAGACAATAAACATAAAAAAAAAAAGAAATAAAATGCGTTAAATGGTGAATATGAATGTCTATCCTAGAGAACTAAATGTGCAGCAGCTGCTGCTGCAACTTTTGGTGCTTTGTATCTGACTGCAACGCTTCGGTTTCGTCATCACTATCAATTTCGAAATCTCCAACATTATGCGTAGCACGGTTATGGTCTTGACTATTTGGTCTGTTTCCGGATTCAATATTGAGGGATTCGTTATCAGAGTCGTAATCGAAACGCGGGCTTGCTGAACTTAATCTGGATTCGTCGTCGGATTCTGGATTTATAATGTCAAATTCGTAATCTTCGGCTCTTCTGCGGTGTGGTCTTCTTTTGCTAACAGCACGAAGATAAAACAAGCAAATGCAGAAGCCAATAACAATCAATAAAAAGAAATATTCGCCATAATGTTTCGTGATTCTGTGTTTGAATTTCCCATCTTCATCTTCATGATTATCAGCATCACTATCCGGAGTGGCAGTAGCGGCAGGGGTTTCAGTAGTAGACGGCTTTTCAGGAGTTTTATCTGCTTCTTTGTCATCATCTTTAGGTTCTTCACCTGGTAATGGGAACCTTTTGGCTTTCTTTGGATCGATACTGACACCAAAAAGTTTTAATTGCCAGCTGTTGAACCTCACTTTATTATTTTTGTCGTGATTTATCACTTCTATCTTGTATTCACCATCACCATCTTCAGCCCAGTGCGCCACAGTCATAAAAGTCCAATTTTTGAACCCTTCGTTGGCCTGATCCAATGGTCTAGACATTGCTAATCTGGATCTTCTTCCTGTAGGCGATATCAAATTCATGCTGACTTGACCTCTAATGGTGGCATCAAGATCAACGGTGACAGTGATATGTTCAACTTTTTCAAAATTGGATTGTTTCAACTTATTCTTTTCAATCTTGATGCTGTCTAAAACCGGGGTGTTAATTTCATCAATGTCTTTGTTTGGATGGCTAAGATCCGAGTAATGCCAAGCTTGTGGCTTCACGTTTTTCCAATTTTTGGCCATTTCAACCATCTTGTAAGCATCAATTTTACCATAACCGTACTTATGAGAGTATTTTTTACCCATGGCAGAATCTTGCCAGTCACCGTCATTTTCATTGATTTCCACACCACTTAAGATTGTAATGTATTGAACGTCTCTCCAGGTCAAGTCTTTGTTCGCTTCAAGAACTAGCGCATAGATACCCGCCGCTAAAGGTGCAGCAGCAGATGTACCACCGTGATGATTACTACACTGCTCTTTGATATCAGTAGTGTGAATATGTTCACCAGAACCAGAAGAATATGTCACAGTTAAAACAGCAGAACATGCTTCGGCATATGCTGGATGATTTCCTTTCCAGTCCACCGCACCAACAGTAATTGAATAGATGCTGTTAGTGTAACCATCAAAGTTACAGGTGTCCCCATGGAAACCACCATTACCACTGGCAAAGACATACAATGAACCTTTACCGCTTCTACCATCCAAGATACCTTTAACCATAGATTTTTTAACTAATAATGGAGGCGCTTGCATCGACTTACCATCATCTGGTGGGCCCCATGAGCACGAATAAATGTCATTGACATCAGATCGATACATCAAAGCAGCGGCTTCATCTTCAGCAGTAATTTTACCACTCAAAATTCTCAATCCCGCCACTTTGGATCCAGTAGCGACACCAATACCACAAAAATCATTTTTTCTAGCAGCAATTTCCCCAGCACATCTAGTTCCGTGATAATCATCATCTAGAGTTGGCATAGGCTCGTTTCTGTTTGCGTTGTAATCCCAGGAGCCTTCCTTGTTGAAAGCATCTTTGAGATCCTTGGAAGTGAAATCGAGACCATCATCAATAATCGCCACTGTGATATTGTTACCAGTAATTCCAAGATCCCAAACGCCAGTAACGTTGACATCATTACCTGGTGATACTGTATTTATAATGTGCCACTGTTTTAAAAATTCTGGATCATTAATATTATATTTTTTCTTAGCAGCGAACACGGGTTCCAAAGAAGAATCATAAGCTTCTTCAGGTATTGGAGCTCTCTTGGCAAGTTGTCTTGGCTCTAGCAAATGCAACGATCTAATAGTAGCATCGGAAGCCATTCTTTTGTGCAATATGCTGGCATCTCTTTTCCGTAAAAGCTGTGCGTCATGATGTTCATACTCTTGATCATTGATTCCATAGATCTTATTTTCAGGCGTGCTGTTGTGTTCTTTTGGTACAGAAAACACGTAATGGTTATCAAGACCTCTGAATTCATGTTCAAAATGGAAATTTGGGAAATTTGATTTGAATTCTTCCAAGTCTTGTTTTTTCAGCAACTCAACTGTGAAGTAGTCTTTCAGAGCATAGTCTCTGTGAGGAATTTGATTAGCATGCTGAAGTTCAGTACACCCTATATGGTCCACCAACCAAAAGAGCAATAAATAGCTAAGCAAGGATCTTATGTACATGACGGGCCTTTATCTACTATCTTTTTTCTTTTTATAGAATGAAATTTCACGAAGTTGTGTAACTTAGAACAGCACTTGGAAAATAAAAAAAGTGAGAGTGATCTGTTAGTTATCGCAGGCCGTTGCGAGCCGCAAAAAGCAATGGATGATAAGTATGTGTCGGACTGAAAGAGCGCCTATAGAAGCCAAAAGTAACAGAACAGTTCCATGAACTTTATCTCAAACAATAAGCCAATGCTGCGATGTGTGTTTGTGAATCTCTATTGAGGTTGGATGATGGTGAAAGTGGGGCGCGAGCGTGGTTATGTGTTTACTAAGCTGTCTCGGCTACCACCTCGAGCTAGTGCTTTAGTGAGAGCCACCTACACTTGTCTTTTATCGCCATGCTCGCGCTGTTCTTTAACGGTGGGCGCTCCGGGTGTTGCCCGGCCTGTAGTGCCACTGTGGACTCCCGCTACAGAGTATAAGCGCTGAGCTACAAGTCAGAAAGAGATTATAGTATTATAAAGATATGGTTCCTATTGTGACAGCGGTGTCAACTTACGATGATACAACATCAGCTAAATAATCTTCGCTCAATATAAAAAAAAACCATATATTATTGTGGGTTAAACTTTGTGTAAGCCATCACCATAAACACTTCCAAATTATTGCTCGTTTGTAGTTGTGTCTTCTTCCATTCTTTCATCACCATCTTCAGCATCATTATTATCCTCCTCCTCCTCGTTCTTTGATTGCAAAAACTGTTCAACCTCTTCATCCTCGTAGATCTTCAAACCGTCTTCACCAACAATTGCAATAGTGGTGTTGCTGGTGCTTAACTCGCTATCTTTCAAAGTTTGTCTCAATGCTTCCACTCCAGCATCGATCAATTGTTCAGCATTCTTATTGTCAAAGCTATATATGTTTCTTTCCAAATACGTTCTTGCACCTTGTGATCTAGCGCCAATGGCATTCGCATGATACTTCAACACATTTCCTGAAGGCTGGAACTCAAACAAATGGGCGCCATTAGCATCATAACCAATAAGTAGCAACCCAACGCCATACGGTCTGGAGCCATAACTTTGTGTGTTTTGTTGTGCTTTATCAGCCAATAAATTGGCTGCCTTTTGTATGGAAATTGGTCTGTTAAAAATCATCCTAGAGGCCATTGCCTTAGTTCTCAAAAAATTCGATAGAACTCTAGCATCTGGAGCCAAACCGGCCAAGACAATGGCTAAATGATCATCTATCTTTATAACTTTCTTATGGTATGAACCCAAATCTTCTGCATTTCTTTTCAATGCCACCAAGACAGCATGAGTTTTAGAAGCTATGCCAACTGCCGCACTTCCTTGCTTGATTGCCTCTAAGGCATATTCTACCTGGAACAAACGACCCGTTGGTGAAAAAGTCACCGCATCACTATCGTAGTTATTTCTGAACTAGAGTCAATTGTTAGTCAAGATGTACATTGAAGCAGTGGTTTCAAGATCCAACATTTAACAATCCCCAAACATACCATTTTTTGTGTTGATTTTGCTAGTATGTTATCAATATGTTGCCACAATTGCCATCGCCTACGTCTCTTTGAGTGGCGGTTTCTGTTTTGGATTTTCTGCTCAACCTTTGGCAGTCGCGGCCCTGCGCGAAAATGCCGTTACCCGTTGTAGGATTTGGCGATCCGACACTAGTCACTACGTTAATCTACTAAACACAGTATGACAGCTACTTGGAGGTCCTGTTGTGATGTAATGAGCGCCGACTGGGATCCAAAGAACTCGAACAGTATTGGCGTCAAGATCTATGGATACAGATGGACTGAAGAAAGTTTTACAAGAGTAGTAGAAATACATGCAAAGACTTCATGAATATAATATACATTTGATGCAAAAGTAGCTTGAAATTATATTGCTAGTTAAGGATACAGCGTTTAGCAATCACTCACTAGTTGATAGCTTTTCGCAACAGCTCCTTATAGCTGGTTAACTTTTTAGAACTTTCCTCTATCACTTTAGCATTCATTGAATTGATTTCTTCTTCTGGTGTTTCAATAGGATCAGAATTTTTCAATATTAGATCAGGATCCTGAAAGATACCCAAAAATGGTATTCTAAGGAAAGTAGGTTTATTAATCAATGAATCCCCAAACACTGTACTTAGCAATATGTTTCTTTGTTGTTTCATCTCATAGCTGTTTTCCGCATATCCAGCACGGTCTGCAATATTTAAGAATGCGCTGCTTGGATCTTCCAGGTGTGCTGGGTTGGATTTATAATTCAAATAGGAGCCTTTAGGTATGAAAATGTCCCCATTTTCATTAGCAGATGCTTTTCTTGTGGTGCCCTTCTTGGGCTTCACCACTGCATTGAAGGCTTTATTGTATTCAACTGTTAGTACTGATACGCACCTCATTAAGCTTTCAATGTTTCCTGTTAATGATAGCGATATCAAATTACTAAACTCAAACAGCGTTCCATTAGAAGCTGATACATTAGTTATGCCTTTTTCTTTTAGCACTCTAATGATCGGCTGGCCCATGTAAGAATGGTTTTCAAGTTTCTGGTAAACGAATTTGTTCAAAAGTAGCACTATAGTGTAATTCGACGTGTATGTTCCTACCCTATTAGCTATTAATTGTGCTGATTTATTGTAAAGATAGTAAGCAATAAACACGGCGGCTAAAGCGATCTTTTGACTGGAACCAATCAAGCCAATTTCTGTTCCCAAAAAACTTTGGCTATCTGTTTTCGGCGATGGAAAACTTATCTTCTTGAGGTTTAAATATTCAGCAAATTTCAACGGTTCGTTGTCGTGCTTTTCACTTATTAACAACTTGAGGAGTTTCACTTCCGTATCTCCCAATAATATCGTCATTTCTTGATGAGGCATCCGATATCTCGTTTGGTCTTTGTCTTTGTTATTGAATGAAAACATCGCATCTACTGTGTCTTTCTCTATCTGGGCATTCAGCTGTTTTACCTTACTTGCTGGTATGTATGTGTCTGATGTGGGAACAGTCGCTGGAGCTGGAGCAGCAGAAGTCAGAACAGCAGCATGTGGCTGTGGTTGCACTTTCGCCTGTCTTGGTGCTTTTTTATTGGTAACATCCTTAGACCTTCCTCTCTTCGGTGGCATTGTTATAGATATTATATGCTGATAGTAAATAAGACTTTGACAGGTTGTTACTATTTATGTTAGCCCAGCGCTTATATAAACAGAGCTTACCTCTTTGTTTTGTATAACAGCGTTGCGGGCTACCGCGATTCAGCACCCAGAGTCAGGGTAATGGCATCTGCGCCCTTAGAAAGAAAGAAAAAAAATTTTTTTTTTTTTTAGACTGCCTAAGACTGCTCAAGAAGAGGAAAAGCAGAAAAATATTTCACCCTTCTCCCCATAGATTTGCTCTAGATACTTGATAATATCCAGACAGTCATCATTATCATATAATTCAAAAATGGGTAGCAGCAGTAAGAAAAGCAAGAGTTCTAAGGAGTCTAAGTCTTTAGTTAAGAAGTCAAAGGACGAAAGTTCCACTTCCACTACTACCGAATCTATTGACAACTACGAAAAAAGATTGCCAGCTGTTTTGCCATTTGCCAAACCATTAGCATCTAAGAAATTGAACAAGAAGACGCTCAAGACCGTCAAGAAAGCATCTAAGGCCAAGCATGTCAAGAGAGGTGTCAAGGAAGTTGTCAAAGCTTTGAGAAAAGGTGAAAAAGGATTGGTTATCATTGCCGGTGACATTTCGCCAGCCGACGTCATCAGTCATTTGCCAGTGTTGTGTGAAGATTCCAATGTTCCATTTGTTTTCATTCCATCTAAAGAAGATTTGGGTAGTGCAGGTGCAACCAAGAGACCAACCAGTTGTGTTATGATTGTGCCAGGTGGTGGTAAGAAGGGCAAGAACAGTGAAGCTAAAGAAGAGTACAAAGAAAGTTATGATGAGATTGTCAAAGAAATTAAGTCCTTGTGAATTTTTTTTTTCATCTTGATGCATCTGTGTTATAGTACTTTCTCATGTTAAAATTTCACTCAGCGGTTTTTTTATTTCATTATTCCCCATTTACATTCTTTCATGTCGCTACCTTTTTTATTTTTTTTCTTTCATCACCTATTCTTGACTTTTTTTATACTTTTTTTTCTAGTTTGTTTCTAGTGCTGTACAATAATTCTCATACTGTTTTGGTTCATCATCTTTTTCTCCATGATCATTATATATCACATTAAAAAATTTATGTGAGCGAGCATTGATACTCTATCTCGATTTATAATATAAACAAAAAACAAAACATCTTTTATCATTATGTTGTCTTGGTATTATTCTCAGTTATGTTAAGAAAATGTAGATATTACAAAGTATTACCAAGGGTAAATTATATTTTCTCATTTGGCATTAACAAATTGCCCCTATGTGCTGGTTTCTCTGGTAAAATGCTGAACATGAAGAAATATACACATACAGGAACTATACGACAGATACATAACAGCGACAACAGATGGCCACGCATGATGGAAATCTCGCAGCAGCCCAGGCAACGGTGCTACCAGCCAGCCAATTGCCAGTGAGTCGCCCCCAGATTGAAAGGGGGCAGTGAAGAAAAGAGGATTTCCCATCCAGAAACACGTAAACAGCAAAAGAAGAGTGCAAGAAAAAAAAAAAGATCAGTCGATATATGGCGCGGCGAGCGGTGATTTGGTAATGCGGCGGTGTGATTGGTGTATATGCCCATAGTGGAAAGCAGAACTCCCCGCAGGGCACACAACCGCAGCAGCAAACTGTTAACAGCTGGTGCAAAATACGAGATGAACGAACGAAGGCCTCAGCATCAGATTTTTTTTTTTTTTTGTTCTGCATCGTTTTCGCAAGTTATATAAACATCGTTTGCTCTGCCTGTCCTTTTCTGAGATCATCATCTGTTTTAAGGTGTCCTCATCACACTCGTTTCTCTACTTCACTTGTTCTAAGCCGCTCTAAAAGACAGTGAATCTCAACTATTTACACATCTGTTAGATATGGTATCGCTTAACGAGCAAATCATCGGCTCTTTGGAAGAGTACGGTGCGCTTGAAAAAATACAATCATTATCCAAGTTGCAGCTTTTCGCCATCATCTTGGCTGTTCCTTTCATTTACAGTTACACATACCAATTGTTGTACAAGCTTAGAAAAGATAGAGCTCCATTGGTATGGTACTGGATTCCGTGGTTTGGTTCTGCCATTCCGTATGGTATGCAACCATACGAATTTTTTGAAAATTGTCATCAAAAATATGGCGATATCTTTGCTTTCCTTTTGCTTGGTAGAGTGATGACTGTTTACCTTGGTCCAAAAGGTCATGAATTTGTTTTGAATAGTAAAGCTTCCTATGTTAGTGCTGAAGAAGCTTACAAGCACTTGACTACTCCAGTTTTTGGTAAAGGTGTTATCTACGATTGTCCAAATCATAAATTGATGGAACAAAAGAAATTTGCTAAAGGTGCTTTGACCAGAGATGCATTCAGATCCTACGTACCAAAGATCAGAGAAGAAGTGTTGAATTACTTCAAAACTTCAAGCAACTTTTTTGGTGCCGAGAACAAAGATCATGGTGTTGCTGATGTTATGGTAACTCAACCAGAAATCACCATTTTCACTGCTAGTAGATCCTTGTTGGGCGAAGAAATGAGAGCCAAATTTGATGCTTCTTTTGCTGAGCTTTACTCTGATTTGGATAAAGGTTTCACCCCGATCAATTTCGTCTTCCCATGGTTGCCATTCTTGGAAATTTACAAAAAGAGAGACAATGCTCAAAGAAAAATCTCAAGCACTTACATGTCCTTGATCAATAAAAGACGTCAAAATAATGATATTCAAGACCGTGATTTGATTGACTCTTTAATGAAAAATGCTACTTACAAAGATGGTGTCAGCATGACTGATCAAGAAATTGCTAACTTGTTGATTGGTGTCTTGATGGGCGGTCAACATACTTCTGCTGCTACCTCTTCATGGTTCTTGTTGCATTTGGCTGAAAAACCAGAATTGCAAGAAGAATTATTCCAAGAACAAAAGAGAGTTTTGGGTGCTAACAGAGAATTGACTTATGATGACTTGGCCGAAATGCCATTAACCAACAACATTATCAAGGAAACTTTAAGAATGCACATGCCATTGCATTCCATTTTCAGAAAAGTTACTAAAGATTTGCCAGTGCCAGGTTCTTCTCTCGTTGTTCCAAAAGGTCACCATGTTTTAGTTTCCCCAGGTTATGCTCAAACTAATGAATCTTACTTCCCTAATGCTGATGACTTCAATCCTCACAGATGGGACTCTGTGGCTGCTTCTGGTGATGAAAAGACCGTTGATTATGGTTTCGGCGCTGTTTCTAAAGGTGTTAGTTCTCCATACTTGCCATTCGGAGGTGGTAGACATAGATGTATTGGTGAACAATTTGCTTACTGTCAATTAGGTACCATTTTGACCACTTACGTTAAAACCATGAAATGGAGATTAGCTGATGGCGTCAAACATGTTCCAAACCCAGATTACCAAAGTATGGTTACTTTGCCTGAAACCCCAGCCAAAATTTACTGGGAAAAAAGAGAAACAAGAGATGAGTAAATCATTTGTTTTTTGAGGGAGATTTTCTTTAAACAAAAAATTTTTTTATTAGCTTGTATTTTACTATGTTAATTACTTATAAATGATTTTATTTTACTGTTCGAAACAAGGTTTTGTTAATCGGTTTTTTTTTCTCCCTATTTCCTCACGTTTCCATTAAAACATGTTTTAAGTTTTCTTGATTTTTGTTTGGCTTATTTAAAGGTTAGCTATTATCTTCATTTTCTTTGTTTGTTCTTATATTTGCTCTTATTTTCTTTTTTTTTTTTCTTTTTCCTTAATTATCAGCTTATTTAAATTATATTTAATAGATATACATGAATCAACCGTACAATAGTTGTAAAGTGAGCACAAGCAGTCAATCTTTTCATCAGGATCCATTCCAAAAGACAAGTTTTTTGAACACAAGCCAAAGTTGTTTTTCAGTATCTCATGTTCATGTCTTTAAACACAGTTAGACCTGCTTGTAGTCTTTAATGTAATGATTTAGCCGCTGATGTTTTATATTATGTTTCTCCAAACTAGTCTAAAGCATGTTAGACCAATCTTTCTGCGTTTTTCATTTCTTTCTTCTACTTTAGTCAAGCTATAAAAAAGTAATCCAAGAAGAGCATTATTTTGCACGACATTGGAGAGAACTAAGCCACTTGAACGCGCGCCCTAAGAAACCGTCTAGTAATAAAGAATAATGAAACAAGGATGATAGTTTCAAATTTAAAGAAGTTCAAAATTAGTCTCCAAAATTTTTGTGTTGCAATATTGAAGCATGATATTATTTAAGCTTTATTGTTGATCCTGTTTGCGGCATGAGAGATCTCTTAGCAACCAACCAAAAACCAAACCTGTGAAATATTCTTTGTGTTTTTTTTAATCTAGTTAAAAAAAATGGTTATATTTTGTTTTTTCCTTTATGATTTAGTCACTGTATAAGCACTAGCCTAATGAAGACGATTTGCAAACTTTCCAAATTTTCTCAAAGTCTCATTCTAGACACGAAATGAATACATACAGATAATGTCTTTGGGACAAACTTAGCTAGTTTGACTATTATTCTTTGACTACTACTCCCAAATAGTGCCTTTGGCACTAGTGTTTATCCTGCCACTGCAAGAATAGATAAAATAATGAATGCTTTGGTGAATAATATTTTCCTCCAATAGACTACCAATTTAATAAATAATGATATTTTTTGAAAAAAGTCGTCAAACTTAGGTACTAGAGCTAGTTTGTGGAGCCAGTTTGATATTTTCCAGCCAAGTTCTCGAAAATACCAATTGTGAATAAACAAACACAAAGGAGTTAGCCTGTCAACTACTTTGGAAATTGTCATATAATGGCAAGCAGAATCGAGACTTCCCGTATACTATAAAAAGAAGCACAGTAGCTCAATGGATTTCTTTTTATTAAGTCATGGTTTTTTTTTTCTTTTTAGATCAAATATTAGCTGACAATTACCTAGAAAGAAAAAGACGATTCAATAAGTAAACCTCTAACTTTTTGAGCACATAAAAACACATTTCACAGAGTCGGATCTATGATCATTAACTATTTGAAATAGATAGCTAGATACCAAAAAGCCCGATTGTGGATAGAGTGAATTAGGTTCCTAGGCACACAATATAAAGTCGCATCTTTAAATAGAGTAGTCTCAGACTCTTATATCTTCTCTTCACAGCTCACATTGTGAATTCAGTTGTTTAGCCGTCAGGCATAACACAAGTTTATTATCATTATTATTATGCACTTCTTTTATTATTATTTTACTGTATAACATCTTCGAACATGATCCCGGCATAGTCCAAGATGGTAAAAGTCGATGCCAATAGCTGGAAGAACGGGGTAAATGCTAACCGCACTACCCAATCTTCATCATCTTGATATTTGCAATGGCAATATGTCAGTCAAAGACAAACTCATCACCACGTCAACATTACAACTATTTCAATCCTCAGATCTCAACCAAACCAAACTCACCAAATCTAGATATTATTACAACTATGCAGCCAATGTTGGTGCCTCCAACAAATTTTGGCATTGTGGAAGATGGTGTATACCGTGCCTCATACGTGGACCCAATAAACTTTTCGTTTCTTGAAACGCTATCTTTGAAATCAATTCTTCTTTTAGATGTGGAACAACCGCCGAAACAATTTTACACTTTTCTACAAAAAAGTCGTATTCAACTATACCAAATAAGCAATAGGAAGCTCAAGATTAAACAGCCTCATTTGAAGCCGCCGAATCTTGAGCTGACGAATGGCAATAGCAAGATAGGTACTGGTGGTGCTGCTGGTGCTACCGCTACCGCTACTGATATTGTTGGGGTAGATGGACAAAGACAGCTGGAGCCGATTGGTGACAATGTATTAGTTCCAGTTAGCACAAACACAAGTAACTTTAGTGACGAGATTGCCGATAATGAATTGAAGAAGTTTGAAAAGAGTATTATTTACATTTACAATGATACATCATTGAATTCGAAAAAAGACGATTGGATGGTCATTAAAAGAAATCTCTTATCCAAGATTTTTGAAATTCTTTTGAATAAAAACACTTACAACATCATGATTGTGGATTCTATGGATGTGATAGTTTCAATATTGAGAAAAATTGAAAAATGGAACTACTCCAATCTTATCAATGAGTATAGAATGTACGCTAACAAAAACAAGACATACCAGGTGGAAAATTTCTTGGACATTATACAAATTGAGCTCACACCATTCAAAAATGATAAAAGTAGCTTAGACAATGAAGTTGGTGGCACCACTGGCAATACTACGGACCAGATAAAGAAGTTGAACTCCAGGGAAGAAGAGGTTAACCAAATAGTGAGTGAAACTGAAAATCTCAAAAACAGTAGTAAGCTAAGCGAGAAATTTAGCAGCATACCCAGCACGCCCAACTATGGACTTGACATTGACGAATCCAGCAGACACATGAAAAATAGTTGGGGCAGTAATAGCACTAGAGGTGTTGATGTTCGGCAAAACAGTATGGCGAGTATATGGAGTGCCGAAAGTTATGATTATTTAGCTAACTCGCCATCAGCATATCGCAGCCCCAGAGATATATTTAACAGCAATAATAATAATATTAGTAATAATAATAATAGTGGTGGCGGAAACAGTTATGGTCTACCAATAGTAGATTCCTTTCGAAGTTTAAGAAGCCAAGAGAACTCATATGACAACTCCTACAAGAGTATGTTGCAGTCGATGAACGACACGACTGAAAATGATGTATCTTCATCGCCCCAAATTCCCGACAACTTGTTGAGGCTTATTGAAATGAGAAAGAAAAAGAAGACTACCTCGCAAGACGGACCAGACGACAGTTATACCAATAGTGATGGAAGTCAAAACCGTAACGGCGATAAGGATAGTAAACAGTTGGTAAAAAATGCGAATAACACGGGAAAGCAGAAAGTCGGGGAAAATCCAGAGCACAAGTCATTGTTGAGTGCAGAGTTAGCTCATCTCAATATTAACTCAGAACTCCAAAGGAAGGCCAAAACAGCAACTGAAGATACGAATAACAATCTTGACAGCACCATTGATTTTGGTGATAAGTATGATATGAGTCTCCCTGTTACGCCGAACGAAATGAGTGAAACACAAACTCTGAGGCCGGTAACGAATGATCAAAATGACTATTCGATTGATACTGCTGCTGCTGATGCCACGGAGAGTCCAACACGCGAAGGGCGAGGTGGATCATCGAGTTTGGACGAAGAATACCATTATGTTTTTTACAAACCACTACTGGTGGAAAAATATGGCGGGGTGAAAAATCATGTCAAGATCAAGCTACCGCCTGAAGAAGTTCTTCCAGAGTGGTTCAAGTATCAACGGCAGCTTTGGGTCGAGGAGTACATACGGCTAAACAATTTACAAGAAAATTAGATAGGAGGAACAGTAACAGATAACACGGCACACTATGCAATGGCTCAAAGACAATGCCTTAGTTTCGAATTTGATGATGATCTATGAATTCATTTTGAGTAAGTTTATTAGAGAATAGGTGCTTATGTATGCATATTTATGTAGCCTTGTGCGATATGTATGTGACTCTGGCATAACATCTCGACGAATGCGGAAATAAGTGCTCAATTTTCTCGAGAAATTTTTGGGCTCTTGCGTTTCTTTTCTGTTCTTTTGAAGTACTTTAGCTGAGAGAATGCTACACTTTCTTGTGCGCTTTTCTTTTGATGCTACTATTATGTCGAACCTTCTTTTTAAAAAACACCCATTTGAAAGCATTTTAATTCAAATGATACTTCACATAACGCTTATAATATAGCTTATAACAAGACTTCAAACTCATAAACCCTTTTTTTTTGTGTTTGTTTCTCCACTCTTTTCATTTAGTTATGGATCAAACCAAATCATCTCAAACCAGATTATTAACCGCCTAGAAGAATCTTCATTTTCAATCCAATCTCATTCATTTGCTCGTTTTTTGTTTTTTTCCAATTTCTACCTAACTCATGATTCTAATAGAAGGCGAAAAGTACGCTTGCATACAGTGCATCAGAGGTCATCGGTCATCCACATGCCAGCATACAGAGAGGCCATTAGTCCAGGTGCGATCTCGAGGCAGACCATCAAATATTTCTGGCCATAGAATTGCAGTATTTGCTGACGACAAACAGCTGAGCCAAGATAATAGCGATAATGAAAAGGAGGATCTGTCAAAAAAAAATGGTGTTAAGAAGAAACCTACGATAGCAAACGGCAATAATAACAAGCATCGCCAGCAGCGCCATCTTCATCATCATAATTATCATCGTCATATGAACAGCAATTCTACCAGTACTAATTCCAAAAGCAATATTAGTTTGAATGGGAAAGGAGTCAGTAACAAGATTGATAAACCGTTATCTTGTAAAGATGGCTGTTCTTGCTGCCCTACGAAATCTCTCGCCACTGATGGTAAAGTTATAGTGATGCGAGCATCGAAAAGAAGTCTTGTTGATGTTTCCAATGGATTGCTTAAGGTTATTGGCCCTTGTCAAGATAACTCCAATCAACCACGGGTTTCTACTTATACGTTGAATCCCGCCATGCATTACAAGAAGCATTACCAACAACAGCGGCAACTTGACTTTAGCGCCCCTTCACAATCGCAAGCTACTTTAGTTCCGGCATCTAAAAGCTGTTGCCTGGGGAAGAAGGCTCCCGCAAAGAAGAGCTGCTGTTCATCATCACCATCATCATCATCATCGTCGTCGTCGTCGTTGTCACTATCTTCACCGCAAACTTCTGATTTGGAACAAGCGCCTAGCTGTTGTGGCTCAAAGAAAGTTAATGCGCCAGCAAAGAACTGTTGTGGTTCAAGTAATAGTAATAGCAGCAAGTCAAGTTTCGAAAATCACGTTGGAGTGATCAAGTTGGAGAATTATAGTAACAATAATGGCTTGCAGCAGCGTACCCTCAGACCTGAAAGTAGCAGCGGCACTGATCTTACGTTTACTGAGAATAATAGTAAAGAAAAGGAGAGCAGAGAAAAGGATAATGAAGTTAGTGATAATAACAATGAGGCTATCGATAATGTCGATGATAGCAAACAGCTAATTGACGTTACAAGCCAACAAGCATCATTGATGCCATTTTACGAGAATCAATTCATTAACGTTCACGATACTTGTTCTTGCGATGATTCCTGTGCTTGTGAGCAATGTGTGGTGCATAGTAATTTTCAAGATATCAAGCTCAACTACAATTTATCAATGTTTTTCAGTGCTGGCGCTAATTTTGGTGAAAATGAAAGACAAGAACAAGTGTTGCAACAGCAGCCACAACAGTTGGAACAACAACAATTGCTGTCTACTAGTTTGATGAATTTGACTACCGCAGACATCCCGATAAACGGAATATTAGCCGGCTCTGATTATTCTGTTTCCAATACTGCTAGCGGTAGTGCTTCTGATAATCAGAACGCTGTGTTGTCTCAGTCTTGGTCTTACGATGAGAAAAACGGGTTTGGGAATTACTCAACAGAGGCAAACAGTATGCAACAACAACAACAACAACAACAACAGCAGCAGCAGCAGCAGTCACAGCAAGCACGGTATTCTTATCTTCAACCTCAGCAACAGCCAGAACAGCATAAATCACTCACATCAAACTACCAGTCAGCCACGGATATATCTTCTAATGTGTCAAATGTTGCCCATGACAAGAAACTTTTGGTAAATGATGCTAAAACTTGGCTCACTGATTTCAATAATAGTGATTCTGTGATTTACGATTTTGTTCTAGCTAATTCGTGCACTATTCCTGGATCATGTGCTTGTGACGATGATTGTAGTTGTGAAGGATGTATTGTACATAGCAATAAGAAGGGAAAATAGTGGAGTAATGGTGTAGTTTTGTTATGCTTTATGGTTTCAGTTTCTCTTGTCTTTATCTTTTGCTCAGTATGTATATTTTCTTTGCTATAGTGTAAAATAGAAATGTTTTGAAAGTCTTTCTTTATTTTGATATCCTCTATAGAGAGTGTTTTGCAATTTGTAAGTATTCTGCCCTAAAGCTAGAGTTTATGGCAAACAAAAAGCAAACCGACTCTATGCGATAATACTCAAAGAATTTCTTTGTGGAATAATTTCAAAGATGAAACTGTGAATACTAGCAGGAATTTAAAGCGAAACTACTAAAAAGAATTACAATTTGAGCCGATCCAAAAAAAAAAAAAAGTAGTAATGTTAAAATCATAATGCAAGTCATAAAGCGGTTACCGGCATAGTGAAAGAACGAATGGACAACATATAATAACGATACATTATTACACCAACACATTCAAGAGCCAACACAACTATCAAAGAATTTTGATGTTGTGCCCAGCTGATGTACATATATCTTACAACTTGCAGCTGACAGCTTTCAGCTTTCAGCTCTCAACTCTCAGCTCTTAGCTCGCGAATCGCGAATCGCGGCTCGCAAATAGTAATCATGGATGGCCTGACTTGCGAATAGCGTGATTAGGGCTCGGACCTGTCCGCCATTTTCAAAATCTCAGGCGTAAGAAAATTACAATTATGCCGCTATGAGGCCGCAGCAACAACCGCGGCGGCGAACAGCGCGGACAGCGCGGATGGAAGCGAGGTTATTTTGGGTGTACCGCAAGGACAGCAGCAGCGGCGGCAGCAGGAGGAGCAGGGATACGAGCGGGATCGTTAGTCGCGGGCTTGAGCAGAGAGGTTACGTGATAGACAGAGAGAAGAATAGAAGAATAGAAAACCGGCGTGTGGATGGGTGAGTGTATTGTAGAGCATGATGTGCAAATATATAATACAAAACAGATAAATTGGACCCCAGATCCCACGATTGTGCCTAGACTGGACTGGCAATCATCTGGTTGTTTGTGTGCTTGATTCCTTTCCTTTCCTTTCCTTTCCTTTCCTTTCCTTTCCTCTCCTTTCCTCTCCTTTCCTATCTTTTTGCTTTGCGCAGTGCGACAGCCTTCATTTACAAGTGTCAGATCCCGTTTCCGTTTCTCTTTTCTTTTTTTTTTTACTTTTTATTTTATTTTTTTTTTT
>JXWR01000782.1_pt1 | contig 25015 bp, 10 predicted proteins | sample 315541 | NCBI WGS metagenome assembly JXWR01 (sample SAMN03273951, study PRJNA271842) | soil metagenome | isolation source: rice field ambient CO2 | place: India: CRRI Experimental farm Cuttack,Odisha-753006 | collected 2013-12-17
CAAGATTGTACGTACTATTTTTCCTTAATATTACTGAGACTATTTATTATATTTATTATGCATGTTGCTAACAATTTTTTTTTTTTTTTTAGTTACCGGGTGCTTCTGAAGACGGAACTGCTGCTTCTTTTCAAATAATGGACGAAGACCACACGCTAGGAAATGCGTTGAAACAAATGATAATAAAGAACCCCGAAGTTGAATTTTGCGGTTACTCAATTCCTCATCCATCAGAAACTAAGCTTCATTTACGTATCCAAACGTACGGCAAAATCACCGCGGTGGAGGCTCTTCATAAAGGGTTGGATGACTTGGCTGACTTGTGCACTGTGGTTGAAAACAAGTTCTCTGAAACAGTATCACAGAATAACTACAGCACCGTCATTGCTTGAGCTAGTTAGCATAACTCATATATATGTCTGTACTAATATTTTAAATCTTATCTGCACGTGCCCCCGCATTCATGTAAAAATAAAAACCATCAGCAAAACTGTTTTTCTTTGGCCGCTGAAACTTTTTTATTTAGTTTAGTTTGCCATAGCTTTGAGGACTCAAGTCAAGTAGATCGGATTATCAACATTCGACTCATCAAGATGGATAAGCCAACATTGAACGACATCTTAGAAAAAGATGATGTTGTCATTGAAGATGACACCGAATTGAACTCCAAACTCGACGATGCCGCTGCAGATCAGCAAGACAGTACCAAATACTGTGTTGAGTGTACTGATATGCCAAGCGAGTTGCACTGTGTTAACTGCGATGACAATTTTTGTAGTGTTTGCTATAGATTGATTCATAGTTCTGGGAAAAGAAAAGCCCATGTTTCTGAAAAAATTGACAACGATTTAATCAGCAACGCAGAGCAGCAGCAACAGCAAGATGTTCAATCAGACAAAATTATCAAAGATGAGGAAGATGTTCAGTACACAAATGAAGAACTTGATCAATTATCCAAGCCTTTGGCAATTGGTGATGATGCTAATGACATCAATAAAATCATAATGAATGAGATCAAAAATCAGGCAAAATACATTCCGTTAAGATTGACCAGTGAAGAACGTCAATTATTCAAATTGTTAGATTCTGCATTGAATGTCTCTGACTACACTAACAAAATTGATATTTTTTCATATACGTCCAAATCAAAAAGAATCATTTCTCAACTCAAAGAAATATGCTCAATTTTGCTAGGGTTGGTCATTTCCAAAAATATGAAAATAGGTACCGAATTGATTGTGAATAAAAACTTCAAAGACAATGAAAAATGGTTTCAAAATATTTTTGAAATTGGAAGAAGATACAAGATTTTGAATCCAAACAGATTCAATGACAATTTTGGTAAATTAATTTATATGATTATGGATTCAAGATTGCCGGAAATCAAATCACATATGGAATTCGATCTTTACAAGCCAATCAAGACGGTCTATGATTATTTGGATTCTAGAGAAGATAAGACCGCTTTGGGAATCTTTGATAATGAATTAATCATTAACGCTACGGCGGAAATATCTTCAAGAAACAAACCTAGATCTCAAGTGCAAAAAGAAATCAAAATTAAAGAATATGCCATTGAAAAGCTAGCTAGAAAATATAGATCTAGAAATGGTTTTGACGATGAAGAAATTAAACAGGTTTTGTATTCTATTGGTGACTTTAATGCGTTCACTAATGCTAACAGAAAACCAATAACTAGAATGATTAACAGATTGATGTTTTACAAAAATCAAAAAAGCCATCCAGTTTACAACTTAAATATCAGAATGGGTTCCAATGGAGCAAGATTGACCCATGATCACGATAAGCAATTTGATTATGTTTTGCAGTCGTTAAATTTGTGGTCCGTAATCATGAAGGAAATGATACATTTATGGTCTTTGGCCGATGATGATTTGTTGAGCAATAATGGTCACTATAAACTAACCGAGACAGGGCAAGGTTTGAATAGAGTTAAAGCATGTCCTAAGCTTTATAGACACATGTTCAATATTGTCGAAAAAGTGAAAAAGGCATCTGGGTATTGGATTGGGTCATCTTATATACATTTAGGAGACTCTACTGTTCCTAATGGGTTGTTTTTCCTTGACAAGTATTTGCAAGTACCAAAGATTTTGATCCCAATTGATAACTGCTTAATTCATATTGAAGATGAATTTCCTAAAGATGAGTTCTTGGTTGAATTGATCAAACTGCAATTCCATTCAGTTGACGAGTTGCTCAAACACATTTTGCAGAATTTCTTCACCAAAGCATTCAATGGAAGTGGTGCTAACGACTTTTTCTCTGCTGGTTCTTGTGTCGATGGTAGATTAACTAGTACGTGGGAATGGGCTAACGAGATTCATAAGCAAGAATACTTTAAGTTCTTCCTTTTGTCTGGATTTACCGGTTTCAATGGTTAAGCTACCTGTTTGCCTGGTTTATGTATCAGCGACTCTGCTCTACTTGTATCAATATACATTGGCTATAAGTCATTTTACTCAATATAAACTATTATAATGAAATACCTGTAGCTTGAAGTTTCTCTCATGTCAAAGTTGGCAGGGGAGTGTTGACGCTGATGGTTGCGTGGCCCTGGCGGTCTCCTATTTTGTCGATCACCGTAGTGAAGCAGTTAATCACAAACGGATATCAGGACTCTGTTGCCATTGACGGACTACAGGCCTTTAGAAAGTTCCCGTACAACCAAAGACTATAAGTTTCAATACAATGGCCGAGATAGAGAACGTTAGCATTGGTAATGAGCTCAAGGTAGGTTTTCGTACATTGAAATACTAGCAGAGTAGCATTTGCATTTGCATTACTGCTGCAGTTCTTGTCACAGTTTCACTGTCTGATCGAAGTTATTAACACTAAACCTCTCTAGGACTCATTCAAAAAAACAGACAAATGGCTAAGTAACAACTTGTCCTGGCTAAGCGATATAGAATCATTCTATAGACAAAGATCCGCAATTGAGAAAGAATACGCTACAAAGCTTCAATCATTATGTTCCGAATCCTTCAAAAAGAAAGCCAAAATTAGTTCGTTGGTTAGTGTTGGTGATGAGCCAGTAGTCACGCCAGGGTCTTTGGAAAATTCTACTCTTACTGTATGGAATGAGATTTTAAATCAAACTGAATTGATAGCTAAGGACAAGATGAATTTTTCTAGTACCCTTGATGTGCAAATTGCTGAAAGCGTGGCTCGTTTCCAAAGAATCGCTAATGTTTTACAAAAAAAATATAATGACTTAAACGGATTAGTCACTAAAGAGAGAGACAGTAGTTATGCTGACTTGAAGAAAGCCAAGCAGTCATACGACTCGACGTGTGAGGATATGGAACATGTTAGAGTAAAGTCGGAAAAAAGTTCTAAATCTGACAAGATGAATAAAAAACTAAGCGAAAAAGAATACAAGATGAATGTTAGTAAAAATGCGTATATTATCAAGATCAACCAAACGAACAGATTAAAGGATAAATACTATTATCAAGATTTGCCAGAAATTTTGGATGGGCTCCAAGATATTAATGAATTCAAGACGAATGAATTGAACAAAATTTGGCAGAATGCGGTGATATTGGAAAAAGATGTCAATAATTCTGTTAATGGCCATTTGGACAGAGCTAACTCATTTGTTGAAAAAAACAGCTTTCAATTAGATACAATCATGTTTATCAAACACAACATTGAACCTTGGAAAGAGCCTCAAGATTTCTATTATGAGCCATCACCAATATGGCATGATGATGATCAAGTTATTGTGAAGCCAGACGAATTAAATGATTTGAAAAAACAACTTGCAGTAGCTAATAAATTGTACTTAGAAAATGATAGCGCTTGTGAAAAATTGCAGGAAAAAATCAGCGAGATAAACTCATTGAAAATATCCATGAAAAATAACAAGAATGTTGATACAAAAAACAAAAAGAGTGTTAGTTACTACGTTGACGAATCAATTCAGTCATTAAAAGTGTTTATTGTCAATGATAACAAAAGAGTTGCTGCTGAAGTAGCAATGCAAACTATCCAATCATCTGCGGGAGATAACGATTTGACCTTGACTGAACCACTCGAAAAGAAGAAAAAGAGCAGACTCGGATTTTTGAAAAAATCATCCTCACATCATTCAAGCAGCAATAATCTTAGCGGTGCTGGTGTTGCCACTGGCAATGGAAAATTATCAAGGGCAAGTACTACGCATAGCAAAGGTATTGGTTCTCTTGTTGGTTCTAGATTAAGAAGCACAAGTGTTACATCGCAAGCCACCTCGACTGTCACTGTCAATGAAGGTGTTGCAGTTTACCCATATCAGTCAGCAGCTGATGATGAGGTTTCTGTTGGAGCTAATGAGAAGTTTGAAGTGGTGGAAACTGACGATGGATCTGGCTGGACGAAAGTGCAAAAGACCAACGGAGAAGCTGGTTTGGTGCCGACAAGTTATATCACCATCAATCAGGTGGAAAAGCCTATATCTGGCACTGCATCCACTTCGGATAACTCTGTTAAGAAGATCCCACCAAAAGTGTTACCAAAAAGAGGGGCTAAAAAGCTTCCTCAGGCCAGAATCTTGTACGATTACGAAGCTGATGGTTCGGATGAATTGACAGTGAAGGCGGACGAAACCGTCGCGGTGCTTGAAGAAGACGATGGTTCTGGATGGACCCTAGGAGAGCTGAAGGGAATGAAGGGGCTTTTTCCTACCTCGTACGCTGAGTTTTTGTAGACTGTTAATTGACATAGATGTATAGAATAACTAAGAAGGCTTTCAATATTGGTATTGTTTAGGTTATCGTTTGAATGCCTGTAAGTGACGTAACCGCAACGGGCAAAAAGGACAGAAAACGCGGTTCTGCGGCCCTGGGGCCCCAGGTTTGGACCGTGTCCTTTTTGAAAAATTTCAGCGACTGAAACCAACACACACCGGCCAACCAGCTAGCCAAGCCAACCAACCACTTAAGACGTCTCCAGTGCTACTCTATTCTATTGCGCCCCGAGCAGCTTTATAGATCTTTATTTGCTTATCATCCAAGTTCATAGCCCATTCAATATCCAGCTGGGCAAGCACTGCTACATCACTTCTTCCATCTGTTGGATTCCATACACTCATTTGCACACTAAAAAATAGAAAAAAAAAGTAAAGAAAAAAATAAATCAATTTAAACTAAAACAGAAATTAAAATAATAATAATAAAAAGCATTTTACGTCAATAAACAATAATTAACCAAATACAAAAAATATCCAATAACATCGACATAAAATGGGTGGCTCTATATCCAAGATGCTAGTATGTATTATAAAGAATGCATGAATTCCATTGACAAGCATTGCAAATTTGAGGCATAAAGAGACACATGCTTTCTCCTCGTTTTTAAGTTTTGCAATTTTGTTGTACGATACATTATTAAGCACTTCGTCGTATGAAGTGCAATGATGATTGAACTAGGCAATGCGTTTGTGTATTTGCATTCTTGTCAAGGGATACACGCCTGTGTGGCTGCATTTATAATGCCATAATATGGGGTCGTATTTACTAACCGACGACAATAGAACAAAATGTTTGGCAACCGTGAAATGAGAATCTTAATGTTAGGTTTGGATTCTGCCGGTAAGACCACCATCTTGTACAAATTGAAACTCAACAAAGGAATAACAACTGTTCCAACCGTTGGATTTAATGTTGAAACCGTTACTTACAAAAATATCAAATTTAACGTTTGGGACGTTGGTGGACAAGATAGAATCAGACCATTATGGCGTCATTATTTTAGTGGCACTGATGCTCTTATCTTTGTTATTGATAGCGCTGATATTGATAGAATTGCTGAAGCCAAAAAGGAAATGTATAAAATTATCACCGACAAGGAAATGAGAGATGCATTGTTGTTGGTTTTTGCTAATAAGAAAGATTTGCCTAATGCCTTAAAACCACAAGAAATTACTAGAAGATTAGAGTTGGAAAATTTGAAAGATCATATTTGGTGTGTCGTTGCTAGTAATGCATTGACTGGTCAAGGTTTGATTGAAGGTTTGTCTTGGATATCTAATAACTCTAAGGATGTGAATTGAATTGAGCTGGTATGGTCCCTTTATACCAGACGCTACATTTTTCAGCTATAAAGGATATCAGTATGCTTCTTCTCTTTTGGTGACTTCATTATGCCCATTTATATTGGTTGCTTGAAGTTCTATTCAATTAATCTGGTATAGTGAACAAAGTGGCGAATGATCAATAGCATTCAACAGTTATCTTATTTTTATTTCTTCTTTTTTGTTACTTTTTACTCTATTAATTTCCCACATTTCCCTTTTTATTATATATAAACTTTTAATTTTTTTTTTTTTTCTCTCGTCTTAAATTGATTTTTAATCTTTTTAGTTCACAAAATCCTTTTTTTTTCTACGTGTGTTTTGTTCTTGCTTTTTAATTTATTTTCTTTTGATATCTTTATTTTTTGTTGTTGATAGTTGATAGTTGTTATTTTTTAGACGTTTAATTTTGCTTTTCTTTTGCTATTTTTCACTTTCAAATTTATCAAGTTATTATTTCATTATTTATTAGCTTTTTGTTTCTTACACTACATAATTCCAAGATTCATTTTATTTTACGTTGATAATATTATTTTTCTCATGTTTAGACTTTAGGCTAAGATTCTATCTTTTGTGCTCAAGGTTTCTTGATTAGTTTCCTCTTGCACTTGCACTTGTTTATTTTCTATTTTAAATAGAATTTTTGTTTCTCGTTCTTCATTCTATTGGTTGCTTTGATAATACAAGACACTGATCTTTAATTTAGACCTTTGAGTAGTTTCTGTACAGCTTTTTTGAAAAATTTATAAAGCAACAAATCACAGCATTACAATGAAATTTTGTGTGATTGGAGCAAACTACGATTGGTTTTGTTGTACGTTTTGTTACTTATTCATGCAGCTTAATCCTGCATAAAGACTGTTGCAGTTTCACAAGACCTTGGATATACAGTTGTTGTAAAAAGGCAATATTTTATTTTCAAAAGAATTCAGTAAGATTAAAGAGGACTTCAAGAGCCAAAAAGGCAATCTTTGAGTGTATTTCACTAAAATTCAGTTCACCCCAACCAATATGGTTTGATTTCATCTGTATTGCAAAACCATAGTTATTTCTCTTGAATAAGTAACTACAGTTTTTCCTATGCTAGAAACTACACCTGTTAAATAAGACTACTGCAGAGGCAAATCTGAAAAGTAAAAAAAGCTTATTAATTTCGTGAAGCGAAAGAAAAGTGTTCAATTTGTGTAAATTAAGGACTGTTTAAAAATATAAAAAAAAAAAAAACTAAATTTACGTTAATGATTTTTTCTCACTACTAGAGGAGAGACTAACGGTACCAACACTTTTTAGAGGTATTCCTTCAGGTTTTAGTAGTAGGAGTGGTCGCTATACTACAAACTGATATATAAAATTAGCATATATATCGGTAGTGCACTGCGTATATGATTCTGTATGTAGCTATTTAGTTTTGAAGAAATTTATATTTTTCAGTCAGAACCACCTTAGTGAAACCTTGGAAACTAGCGAACGTAGAACAAAAACACCACAGAAATAAACTGTGGAGTATTTCATGTAATAATGTGCTCATAAAGTGGTTTATGTCTTAATTTATCTTCATCAATCACAAGGTGGCTCCACATAAATAAACTGACCAAAAAGATGCACACGACGGGATACATGCCAGAGCACTGAACATCTAAAAATAAAGGAAGGCTGCATTTTAAACGCTTACGACCGTCACATTTCTCATACAAACAACAATCTAGCTTGATAACAATATTTGTTTTGAATATTCTATTTTAAGCGGTGCCAAGATCATCAATATGTCTTGGTGATAGAAGGCTACAACAGCGATGGCTGTCAATACTTGCAGACATGCGCGCGGGAAAATTTTTCTTTTTCCGTCTGCAGACCAGACGAAAAAGAAAAAAAAAAAGTAGCGAGACAAAATCATAAGGTCTGAAATGCTAAAACCCCAGTCTTTTTATTATCTTCTAACTCCGCTGAATAATATTTATTCAAAGTTTTAAAATAAGGTAGTTTTGATTCAAAGCCAAAAAAGGCCATAGTATTTGACCTTTTATTACTTTTGAGGGTCCCGAAAACGTCAGAGACTGTGATATTTTATTGAAAGTATCACATCAATTTAGAGAAAGCGATACTCATCGGCACTTCTCGAGCCACTTAGCCGTTCAAACTGAAGATACAAAATTTTGGATCATTAAACTTCGTCAGTAATTTATTTTACAACGAGCCTATCTTAAGCTTTTTTCCAATCACCCATTAACAGTCTTATATTCTAATCACCCAATGGTTACGGAAATAAGGCCTCATCCGAGCCGTCCTCGAGATCAGATCATCTCCAACGATGACCACCATCAGAATGACAATAATGACAACAACCCCAATACCAATTCCAACAAAGTACGAAGTAGGACTAAGCGCATCGCTTGTGTCGAATGCCGTCAACAAAAGTCCAAATGTAATGCCCAGGAAAATGCTCCTAATCCGTGTTCAAGGTGCGCTGCACGAGGACTCTTGTGTACTTTGAAACCAGACTACAAGCGTACATACAAAAGGGCCCGTAATGCGCAGCTTGAGCAGGCGTATCATGAGCTAAGGCAAACATTGAATGGCCTCATCAAACCGCTTAGTGACGAATCTTCACTGCTGACTGCTGCGTTGCTTAATGCAGACTTGATCCAGAAGCTAAATAATGTGGTGAATACCGCAAATGCTCTTAACAGTGAGAATGAGAGAAATGAGCTCAAGTTAGAAGACTACGATAGTCCTACTGGGCCAACTAATAATAACAATATCAGCAATATCAACATCAATAATAGGCCTGGTTTGGGAATACTGGGCAATCTGGTACAGAATAGCCCAGCAGCAGCACCAGTAACATTTCCTATTTCTCAATTACAAGCGAATGCCACCAGTTCTGGGCCTTCCACTCAGCAGAATGCAACCGACATATCACTAAGTAATGTACCACTAGGTGGTTCAACGAATACAGCAGAGACTAGGGATAGTTTAAGTGAAAGCGCGTTGCAATGCGAGCCCAAAACCCTTCAAAATATCAACTTATCCTCCGAGAAGATCAAAGAACTCTACGTTGAATTTTCAGACAATTACCATACACTTCTTCCTGTCATTGATATTCAAAAGGGTCCGGAAAAGCTATATCGCTTGTGTCCCGCATTGTTTTGGGTAATTATGCTCACTGCTTTGAGAAGGTACTCTGATGGCTACTCTAGATCTCTTCTTATGGATCTTTCCCCATTGGTGCGAAACATTTTGGAAGATTTAACCATTAGTCCCATCACACGGTACTCACCTTCTGAATTTGATGAGCCAGTCTACAATGCTTCTTCAGTGTACTCTGTGCAGGCTTTTATCATCTTCACTATGTGGCCGCCGTTAGCCAGTTCATTAAGTGCTGATTCGTCCTGGAACACCATTGGAATTGCATTATTCCAAGCAGTTAGAATTGGTCTTCATAGTCCAGGGCATGCTACGGACTTTTCCAATGCTGCTAAGACAGATTCTAGACAGCTCATGCTTCTAACTGAGCAACTACGCACCTGGATTCTGTGTAACATTGTTTCGCAAACAATTCTGACGGTGTTTGGATATCCAGCTTTTACTTCTTTTGACAGCAACTTGCTTAAGTTTTTGGCGCTGAATGATGAGCTTAATTTCCCTTTACCAATCAAACAGTTGATGGAAGTGGCCGATTTTGAAAGCCAGATTGTTAGTACCCTTAGCAATACCCAAAATCATAGTGAAAGAAAGCCGTTAATCAATATTTTATCTCAGCGATTGGACAAGATGGAAATGAGAATTGGGTTGCATTCGCTTGACCATTACCGGAAATTTGCATTTTTGCTAGCCAGGGTACATTTATACACTTATTACTTTCTCGATTTGGAAGATGAAGAAAAGGCTACTGGAAATGCAGTTTTGAGCAACACAAACAGTAATCAGAACAACAACTTTAATAGTGAAAATGCAGACTACAATAATAGCTCAGATGATGAAGATAATAATAATACTCAAAGTTACAATACTGCTGCTGGAGCTAGACCAGGCAGCAACACAAGACGCAAACCAGCATACTACAATGATCTTTCATTAGCACTGAAACATGGGCTCATCAAGCTTTTCAATGTCTGTGTCGCATTACTTAACCATTGTCAAATAGCTCAAACCCAAGATAAGCGGTTCATGAAATATTTGCCTGGTGTATACGTTATATCCATTTGGCAAGCAGCGTTAATCATTACTAAGATTTCATTCTCTCCGCTTAAGCAAATAATTGACTTTCCTCGTGGTAAGACTATGTATCAGGTGGCAATCTACTTGACTTTGCGTAATTCAGTGATCAAGTATGATATTGCTTACCGATTTTCGGGAATTATGCAAAGTTTATGGCAATTATTTGACACATTATATGCTAAGAACTCGTTAAAGTTTGAAGTAAATATTACTACAAGAATGGCAGCGAGTATATTTTTTGACTGTTTGTTGATTTTGAGAGAAAAGAGCGGGATGATGCGTTACATGATCAAAAAAGATGAAGAGGATGACGATGTTAATTCTGACGTTGAAGGAGTGGACGATGTTAATTCTGCCAATGCAGCAGCTCGTTCGGCTAATAGTATCGCTAACAAGGCCATTGGAAAAGGTTCATATACTGATCAACATCAACAGCAGCGAAGTTTTCAGCAACAGCAACAACAACAACAACAACAACAACAACAACCTCGGTTTTCAGGCAGGATGGAAAATACATACGATAGCGACAACGACTACCCAGACTCCGATGGCTCTTCATCTCTTGATGAGAAAATTAAAGATTTGGGGTCAACACCTTCGGAAGCAGCCGCAAGCAATAGCAATACCAATAATACAAACAATAACAAGACCAGCGAAAATCAGGAAAGTCAAAGTAACGGCTCTCATCCATCAAAGAAATCACGCACGTTAGAGGATATTGTGTTACGCCCAGAAAATTCTGCCAGAAAAATTATCAAGACGATTCCATTGGATCCTGCACCTATCCACCATGACAGACACAAACATAGTGCCAATAATTATAATGGTGCTAACAGCAGTGCACACCATCATCATCATCATCGCCAGCACAGTGGTTCAGTAGGATCAAGTTCCTCCGTTAGCTCTCCGCAGTTAGACAGTGCGAAACGACCATCGGCCTTTGGTTCGTCTAAGTCGCAGCAACAACTGTTCAGTAATGCGGAAGTAATTGGGTTAAAAAGAGGTAGGGATGGCAATGCTTCTACTGAAGATACTCCTCCTCCAATTCGACCAGCTTCGCTTCCACCGCTGGCACCAGCGGTGTCAGGGTCATCCTCATCAACATTGTTCGCCTCACCTCGCCAAGTGGCCAAAAAGGCCAAGAAAGCCAAGTCTGGTTCAATTGCACCTTCCATTTCCCGTGATACGGCTGCTACAGGTACTTACAAACCGCTATTTAATAACAAAGTATCATTAACAGTTGGATCCCGTTCGCCACAGATATCACAGCCTGGTTTGGTATCAAATATTGCACTGGCAAATCATCAAACTTACAGTGCCGCATCAACAGGTATCAAATATTCACCTGCTGTGAGCCATAGGTTCTCTGTACCTGGGAGCTCCAACAAATTACAAAATAACAACTATCAAATAAATTCAATGAATTCTACGGTAGCAACTGCTAATGCTTATCCAAATAACAATGAAAACGTCAATAATATGAACTTCAGTACTTCTTCACAAGAACCAACGGGTTACAATGGGATCAACACGAACACTTCTAGTATAACTAACCCAATTTTATCCAATATCAACGCCAGTGGCCTCAGCAATAATGGCAATAACAATGATAATAATAATTTCGATGCTGCAGTTAACTCTAATGTTAATTCAACATCTAAAAATACCGCTCACACTGCTAGAAATGGCCCAGAATTAGCTATGTCACCGCTGCTTGCTCGCCAGGGGAGCGCCACGATGAGAACTTCCAATAGCACCAATTCCGGGTTTACCGGCAATAATGGTGTGTCTACGAGCACTAACACTGGCTCGAACTCCACTAATGCAAATATTAATTTCGGCAACGGTCCAACAGACTTATCGGCAATTTCACCATGGGGCGGTGCCGACAACTCATTAGAGTTCTGGAGCAGCGATTTAAATGTTTTGCTTAAGGATGTGTCTTCAGTGATGAATGATTTCGGCTTTCACGATGCTTACAGTGATCCAGCTCCTAATGTGTCTTTGTTCGGCACTAACCATAGTTACAATAACAACAATAATGGCAATAATGGGCCGCTATCGAAACATCATTCAGGAAGCCATAACTATAACAGCAATAATAATAATAATAATAATAACAACAATAATAGCATAGACAATGCAAGTGACAGCTTAATGGATATTGATGGCCAATTAGGAAGTAATTTGGATAATGATTACATGTTTATGAATGATAATCTTAACCTTGATGGTACAGAGACTAATTTGGGTAAGGGAACAGTGGTAAACAATGCCGAAATTGCAGCTACAGAGGATGCTAGCAGCAATAACAATAATAAAAGTGGCGCCGTTAATGACAGTAATACAAATACGAGCACTGCTGACAAAATTCTGACGAATGAGAACAACGACATTACAGCGGATTCCCTTGGGATAGATTTACTTGGGAATAACGCGGCAGAAGAACAGCAACAACAGCAGAACGAAGATGATCAAAATGATGACGAAAAATTTTTCAGTAATAATGCCATTGATTTGAACGATTTCAATTTGAACGATTTGCCTAGTGGCAATGGCCAAGGTAGCGGTAGCGGTAATGAGTTTGGTAACTTTGATGATTTTGGCTTTGACTTAGATTTTTAAGGGCTGCTTATAAATTGTTGGAGAGTGTATATTAAATGAATCATAGTATACTATAGACCACTATAGCATCATTAACAACAGCCGTATAATTTTTTGTAGTATATTTTCAGTGGTAATTACCATTAATAGGAAGCATTGATGGTATAATAATATGCCGATTAATCTTTCGCTTGAGCGGACTGGTGGCCTGTTGGGAGTGGTAGTTACTTTTGCTTCACTAGCTTTCTGACAATTCGTTCCTTTACACCAGCAGGCTGTAGCTGAGCGGCTAGCAGTTTGGTTGTCAGTAATTTGTAGCACGAGGACATTGCAATCTTAAATTGCATACTTGTAACTACTTATTTGTAACGATTGCTATCATTTGACAAGTCAAAATGACGTCTTAAGTCATAACGTCTATCAAACTAAAACTCAATAACATAATGGCTACAAACAAATGTTTGGGGTTAATTTATTGATACTATTAATTGAAATAAATATGGTATGTTGAGTCATCTAGAGATGGGGGAAATTTAATTCCCGAAAACTTAGAAGTTAATAACCATTGAAATAGTTGACACCTTAGTATATCATACTGTAGACTGAAAAATGAAAAATGAATAATGAAGAATTATCCAATTATCAAAAAAAAGAAAGCGTAATTCAACACTTTATTCAAATATAGGGTTATTCCCTAATAGGTTTAATCACAGTCTTTTTGCTACGCGATTTGCTAAACACTAACAAGCCAAAATCCCATTAAGCGCATAAATAATTTGAAACAACAGATCCAAACAGAATTAAAAAGAATAATAAGGAGCTCTTATCTCGAGCAGAGTATAAAACTGCAATTTTCTTATGTGCCATAGTTAATTGGATACGGTAAAACCCGTAGAGGAAGTCTACTATTGCCTTTCCCTCTAGATCCTAAGAATTACAAGCTCCTTTACTTGAAGCAAAAACTTTAAAAAAAAAAAAAAAAATCAAATCAAAAACCAAAAACTATTAAACCTTCGAGTCTTATCAAAAGCTCTACAGACTGAAGCTTTTGCTTCATTGTACACCTCAAATTTTGTGATAGACTTTTTAGGTTCCCTTATAGCCTTTCATGATGAAATAATTCTGCTTTTAAAACGCAGAGATGCATCTGCGCAGTGCGCATAGCTACTTCAGGAGTGGCACGGGATGATAGGGGTGTCCTGAGGGGGTGGGGATGTGGGATGGGCATTGTTTGTGGTGCATCTACAGAGCTATTGATGGCGGGACTTTGGCACAGGATCAGGAGAGATGTTGCTCAGAGTGTTTGAGGCTGTTGAATTGTGATATTGCGGCGACAAACACAGTGTACTATAGTATGTTGAAATCAAAACACAGTCAGTAACATTTGGTTATGGTAATGTAGTATGAAGAGGTCTACAACAGTCGTTCCGCTGAAGCTGTTAGTGTAGCACGCTTTACGGTGTTTAGTAGGAAAGTGCACTGTGCGGCCGTCTCCTTAGAGCAGCGCAGAGCAAGATAAGAGACTGGTACAAAGTCCGGGTAATATAATGACCACGCCCCCCAACATCCGTACACTCCAGCCAAAAGAAAAATTTTTTCTCCTCTCCTTTTTTCAATTTTCACTTCAGCCGGGAGCAGAAAAATATAAAAATTTTTTTTCCCTTCCTTCCCTCTCTCCCATTCAACCCCCTCAAGACCAAAGTCTACAGCACTCTATCTAGCACATCTACACATACAAAATGGGTATGTTAATAACTTGTTATAACATTCGGCATTCATTCATCTTCACTGGCAATCATTTCGTTCGAAATGTTTCATCGTTTTCATTTCCATTCTATTGATTGCTCTTGCTAAATGCCGTTCACGTCTTAATTACAAATCACTCTCAAATTTTTTTTTATTATAATTCGGATTCTAAATACTACTCACTGGGTTGTAAGAAAATCACAGACTCAGCAATATTAATGAGATGTGTTCAATGCCATTTTTTGGAAAGATGAGTGAATGTTTGATGTATATCAAACCTATCGATGAGCATCCATCTCATCAATTGAGTTTTTTTTTTAATTTTTTTTTAATTATCTAAACTTTTTATAGCACAACTTACTAACAAACTATAGTTGCTTTCACTATTGATGAAATCCGTGGTCTTATGGACGTTGTTACCAACGTTCGTAACATGTCCGTTATTGCCCACGTCGATCACGGTAAATCTACCTTGACCGATTCTTTGGTCCAAAGAGCCGGTATTATTTCCGCTGCTAAAGCTGGTGAAGCCCGTTTCACTGATACCAGAAAGGATGAACAAGAAAGAGGTATTACCATCAAGTCTACTGCCATTTCTCTTTTCGCTGAAATGACCGATGAAGATGTTAAAGAAATTAAACAAAAGACTGAAGGTAACAAATTCTTGATTAACTTGATTGATTCTCCAGGTCACGTTGATTTCTCTTCTGAAGTCACTGCTGCTCTTAGAGTTACTGACGGTGCCTTGGTCGTTGTTGACTGTGTTGAAGGTGTTTGTGTCCAAACTGAAACCGTCTTGAGACAATCTTTGGGTGAAAGAATTAAGCCTGTTGTTGTCATTAACAAGGTTGACAGAGCTTTGTTGGAATTGCAAGTCACCAAAGAAGATTTGTACCAATCTTTTGCTAGAACTGTTGAATCTGTTAACGTTATTATTGCTACCTACGTTGACAAAGCTCTTGGTGATGTCCAAGTTTACCCAGACCAAGGTACCGTTGCTTTCGGTTCCGGTTTGCACGGTTGGGCTTTCACTGTCAGACAATTCGCCACCAAATACGCCAAGAAATTCGGTGTTGACAGAGAAAAGATGATGAAGAGATTGTGGGGTGACTCTTTCTTCAACCCAAAGACCAAGAAATGGTCTAAGAAGGAAACTGATGACAAGGGTAAACCATTGGACAGAGCCTTCAACATGTTCGTTTTGGACCCAATCTTCAGATTGTTTGCCGCTATCATGAACTTCAAGAAGGAAGAAATTCCAGTCTTGCTTGAAAAATTGGAAATCAACTTGAAATCCAACGAAAAAGAATTGGAAGGTAAAGCCCTTTTGAAGGTTGTTATGAGAAAATTCTTGCCAGCTGCCGATGCTTTGCTTGAAATGATTGTCATTCACTTGCCATCCCCAGTTACTGCTCAAGCTTACAGAGCTGAAACTTTGTACGAAGGTCCAAGTGACGATGCTTCTTGTGTTGCTATCAAGAACTGTGACCCTAAGGCCGACTTGATGTTGTACGTCTCCAAGATGGTCCCAACCTCCGATAAAGGTAGATTCTACGCTTTCGGTCGTGTTTTCGCTGGTACCGTTAAATCTGGTATTAAGGTCAGAATCCAAGGTCCAAACTATGTTCCAGGTAAGAAAGAAGACTTGTTCATCAAGGCTATCCAAAGAACCGTTTTGATGATGGGAAGATTTGTTGAACCAATTGATGATTGTCCAGCTGGTAACATTGTTGGTTTGGTTGGTATCGATCAATTCTTGTTGAAATCCGGTACTTTGACCACCAGTGAAACTGCTCACAACTTGAAGGTCATGAAATTCTCTGTTTCTCCAGTTGTTGAAGTTGCTGTTGAAGTCAAGAACGCTAACGATTTGCCAAAATTGGTTGAAGGTTTGAAACGTTTGTCCAAATCCGACCCTTGTGTTGTTACCTCTATCTCCGAATCTGGTGAACATATTGTTGCTTGTACCGGTGAATTGCATTTGGAAATTTGTTTGAGTGATTTGCAAAACGATCACGCTGGTGTTCCATTGAAGATCTCTCCACCAGTTGTCTCTTACAGAGAAACTGTTGAAGGTACTTCTTCCATGACTGCTTTGTCCAAATCTCCAAACAAGCATAACAGAATCTACTTGGAAGCCTCTCCAATTGATGAAGAACTTGCCGCTGCTATTGAAACTGGTAAGATCAACCCAAGAGATGATTTCAAGACCAGAGCTAGACTTATGGCTGACGAATACGGCTGGGAAGTCACTGATGCTAGAAAGATCTGGTGTTTCGGTCCAGAAGGTACCGGTCCAAACTTGGTTGTTGACCAAACTAAGGCTGTCCAATACTTGCACGAAATCAAGGATTCCGTTGTTGCTGCTTGGCAATGGGCCACCAAAGAAGGTCCAATCTTTGGTGAAAACATGAGATCTGTCAGAGTTAACATTTTGGATGTTACTTTGCACGCTGATGCTATCCACAGAGGTGGTGGTCAAATCATCCCAACCATGAGAAGAGCTTCTTACGCTGCTGTTCTTTTGGCTGAACCAAGAATCCAAGAACCAGTTTTCCTTGTTGAAATTCAATGTCCAGAAAACGCTATTGGTGGTATTTACTCTGTTCTTAACAGAAAGAGAGGTCAAGTTGTTTCTGAAGAACAAAGACCAGGTACTCCATTGTTCACTGTCAAGGCTTACTTGCCAGTCAATGAATCTTTCGGTTTCACCACCGATTTGAGACAAGCTACTGGTGGTCAAGCTTTCCCACAAATGGTGTTCGACCACTGGAGTTCCCTTTCTGATGACCCAACTGACGCTTCCACCAAATCTGGTGCCATTGTCACTGAAACCAGAAAGAGACGTGGTATGAAGGCTGAAGTTCCAGGTTACGAAGAGTACTATGACAAATTGTAAGCAAATTAGTGTAAATTATTTTACTAATTTTCTTTTTTCTCTTTCAATTTGTTTGGGTGGTGCTTGAATGAATATAATATTAAAATTTAAAATAAATTAAATTGTGTATTTGTGCAAGACAGGAGTGCCTGTGAATGTTATAACCTTTTTCTTTAATGTTTGTTTATCTTTTTGGTCATATTTATTATTAACTATATAAGATTTTGAATAATTACAACTTATATTTTTTTACAAGAGTGTAGTAGTTTGTTTTATTTAGTGGGTCCGTTTCAAAGCATAGCGTGGCTGGTTGGCTATTTTATAGATTTTTTGGGGGAGGAAAAAAAATGGAGATCTCCCGGGTGACACACCTCTCAGCCAGCTAGGTGGCAGCTGCCCGCTAACGTGTCTACAACCGACAGCAAAAAATCGAAAAAATGCTGAAAAGTTATGCCATCAACTGTAAAATAGACGCCGACACACCTGCCATTATTGACAATATATTGACCTTTTCACTGTCATTTGCTTGCATTTTGCTACTTAGAGACACTAGTTATCAACAAGATTGCTGAATCAGTCAATTAAATCAATTTGTTAGGTGATCAATTGAGGTTTTTATAGATTGTGTGTCAAGACAGAATTAACGACTAATAAACAAAGAGGATCAAACAGTGGTCAAGATAACAAGAAGAAATATCAATTATGGTGGCACTTACACAAGGATCCATTCCTGAGTACGTATAAAAGCAAACAAAAACAAACAAACAAGCATATATATATATATATAATATAATAATTTTTGAGTGAATACGAAGTATGCCATTAACCATTACTAACAAAAAAATCCAGAGTCAGGGAATTTGTTCCTGGTCAATGTCTTCAAGAAAGAACCGACCGTATTAGAAACTTCCCAGAACTTGGTCCACCAGACCTCGTCAACTTAGTTAAACATAATTCAAACCAAAAACAAACGGTCAGCACGTTTTTATACTACACTGGGGTAGACTGTACTAGTTCCAGTTCGATCGCCGCTCATTTAAACTTGATTTCCAACGTCATTGGCAGCACTGCTCAAGTATGGTTTGGCAAACCTAAACATTGGAAAGTCCAACAAGCCACCTACGCAGTATACAATGCGTTTCTGAAAGTTGATGTCAGAGTCACAGTGCACATTCCTGGGAAAGTGGAAACCGTAATTGTTGATGCCAAGGGAGAACCAGTACAAGAAACAGAAAAATTATGGCTAGAGACATTTGTATCGTCAACAATGAGAGCATTGTTAAGCTCAAGTGGTGCCGAAGAAGAAGAAGAAATCAATCCAGTGGTAGAATGCCGTAACTTGAATCCATTCCCAACGCTTGATTTGGTACATCAATTTTTGGATGCTTATGAGAAGTTGTTTTTAGAGGGGCCTAACTTGGGGTGTGATGTTGAAGTACAGATCCCTACGTTGGTTTCTAATTATTTGACCGATAGCTTTTTGAAAAGTTTGGAAATCACCAAGCAATTTGATTATGGGCTTGCTATATTGGAAAAATTGAAGCAGCAAGATGATTGCGTGCTTAGTCTTATCGCTAAAGTCACATTGATGAAGGATCAAGAAGTGAAAGCAATCAATATTTTGCACGACGCAGTTAAGCAAAGACCAAGAGATGCTAATTTACTTATGCTTCAAGCAGAATACTGTTTAGCTAAGAAATCTTATGACTTGGCTCTTAGTTGCGCTACCCATGCAGTACGCGCTTCACCATCTGAATTCAAGCCATGGTCAATTTTAGTCAAAGTGTACACTACCATTGGTGATTATGAAAATGCTCTCTTAACATTGAATTCATGCCCAATGATTCCACATAGAAACAAGTATCATTTGACCAGAGTTGTCGCTGCTTCTCCTGAAGCCATGCATTTGCCATTGCCTATTGATGCCACGTTGGATGAAGTCAGTGCATTGAATGCTCAAGATGTCGCTATTGAACATGAGTCAGTAGACCCAAACTTGATTGGTTTGCCAGCAGCAAATTTGAAATCAACATTCGCTAAAGCTTATGAGTTGTTGACTGAAATTGTTCACCGCACTGGGTGGGAACAATTATTGAAATATAGAGCTAAGGTGTTTGTTATGGAGGAAGAGTACAGAAAAGATAAGTCCAAGGCTCTGACTGCTAGCAAAAATGCCAGTAAAGAAAATCAAAGTAGTGCCATTACTGCTACTGCCACTGCCACTGCTGAAAACGGCGGCTCTAATGGTAGTGCTAATACCACTTTGGATGCTAATACCACTGTTACTAACGTCACTGATAACGCCAGCACCACTGAAGAAGAAACTTCCATTTTGGAAGCTTTCAAAAAGAAAAGACTCTGTGAAAGATGGCTCGATAATTTATTTATGCTTTTATATGAAGACTTGAGAGCTTTCAAGATGTGGCAAGCAGAATTTGTCCATTTCCAGTCACAGCGATTGCTTTATAAGAAGAACACTCTCGAATGGGAATTGCTCGGATCCATCGCTTACCGTTTACATAATTACAAAGAAGCAGCTGGAGCATTCACTAATGCTCTTGGTGGCAGATTTAGTGTCAAGTCAACAAAGAAACTTTTGGTTTACTATCAGAAAGAAAAACAAAATTTGATAAAACAATCATTGCAAGCGAAAGCAGCTGCCAATAGTAACGGTGCTAATAGCAATGGCTCAGCAGCAGCGGTAGCAGCAGCCTCTTCAGACAATAGTAGTGCTACAAGCATTCCTAAAAACATTAGCGGTGTTAGTCTTGCCAATTCAAGCAATGGTGGTAGCAACAACATCAACAGTAATATCAATAATAATGGATCGAGAAAACCACTCTCACACCATCAAATCCTCAAGAAGATCCAAACTCTCGATGAGAAGATCTTGGATGCTATTGTGAAATTAGCAGTATGGAATCATCGTTGGTACCGTGAATTTGACACTTTGACAATCCAGTCGTTGCAAACATTAGTTGAAGAAGGTGGATTAGTTAAAGTGCAGTCACAGGTGCAAGCATTGTACGCTACGGAGAAGAATGGCGTGGGTGCATTGATGGATGATTATTTCAAATACTTGAAGAATGTTAATTACTCCGATTCTGAATGAGAGATGATAGAAAAAAGAAAAAAAGTGGCAGAAGTGAGATGGTGGTTCTTGTATAGTGTATTTTAAATAACTAAAAAAAAAGGTTGTTAGTTTTTTTCATTATTGTGTTAGACAGTGCTTCAATATATTTGAAAATGTAGCCTCGGATTCTCGTAAATTCCAAAACGGGTGAGTGGTCGCTGTCGTACTGTCGGTCACCTTTTCTTACCCCTTACTCTTTTTTATTCCCGAGTTAATCACCCCCATCACTATTGGTTTATTTGTGGTATTGTTTTGCATTATGTTGATATAGCCAGTGTCAATAAACATTTTCTACTTTTATTAGTTTACTGCAGTAGATTCTTATATCTTTAAAAGTGTAAAAGTTATAGATATATTGTACAAAAGAATTCATTTTTTAAAATACAAAGATAGAAAATTAAACATATCTCAGAAATTGCTCACTTACTGCAGCAGTTTTAGTCAATAACATAAATCTCATCCCCCTCGTCTTCCTTTTTTCCCTGCTTCTCCTTCTCGTCAACCACAGTCTTTTGCTGCTTCTTAGCTGGCCCTTCTTCACTTGCTCCTCCATTAGCAGCTGTCGTGGCAGCAATCTCGTCATCAAGCTTGTGCTTCTTACTGGCCTTCTTGTTGAATTCTTCTGCATCGACAATTTCAATAGCGGCATTGGAATCATCTTCGTCATCAGCAAGGAGAATTGGTTCGTCTCCTGGAGCATTACCAAGCTCTGCCGCAGTAGTTGCAACATCGCCATTAGCCGTTTCTTGTTCTGGGGACTCCCCTTGTTGTTCCTTTGGTGGTTGATCTGGCAATTCCACTTCATCAAACTCAATCTCTCCCTCGCTTATTTCCTCCACATAAATTTCAATCGATTTCTTTTCGTCATTTTCATCATTCACCAAAAATGTTAGCCCGGCAGCAAACCCCAATTTGTTTATTGGTACTGGTTTATTATCATCGAAATCTGGATCATAGAGTAATTTGTCATGTCCTAAAATCACTGAGATGTCTTCATGATCATAATGTAATTTCTTGACTAGTGTTTCCACAAGTTTGCCCAACGTGACCTTGTCGTTTTGCAAGTTTAACTTGATAATGGCGCGAGGAATTGAACACGACTTGCATTTTGAATTAGCTTCGTATAATGTGGATGCAGACATGAGTCTAGTAGTATCTTGGAAAGTATAAACCATGCTTGATTCTTGGCGTGGCTGTGGCTTGAACATAAAGATTGATTGTAATGCGGAGTAACCGCTAATGATGGAGTTAGTGGTAGCAATGGCAGGGATAATGTTGCCTGCAATTTGTTTGATATCAAATTTGGATTTGAGTGGGATATGGAACATATGAGAACGAATGTTTGAAGCAGCCACCACAAAATCTAAAGTGTCTTCGTCATCTTTATCAAAGTCCAAGTACGGGTCCTCTGGAGAGTCCTTGATTCGCTTTTGCAAAGATTTGATACTCTTGATGAGCAAGTAAACGTAATTTTCAATTGGCCAGACTTCTTGACCCTTTTTGACAGACTCATCAGTAATGGTCACACCATCAAGTACTGTATCTTTAAGTTTATCATTCCATTGTAATGGTATCGGTCTTTTTCTTGATTTCCATAAATCTTCAATACTGAGCAATTTTTCAACATCTTTAATGAAAATTTTCTCAATAATTTTCTCAAAGAAGTCATCATCAGCAACACTGGTCTTGAGTTCTTGTAACTCATTATGCTCTTTGATCAAATTTTTAATTTCATCTTGGTTATCCGTACCCAAATTGTCCAAATTTTGAGGATTTTCTTCTTCTTCCTCGCCAAACAATTGACCAAACAAGTAATTTTTTGCCCAAGTGACACAATGTACCGGCTGCGATGGGGTTGATCTAATAGTGCATACAGGGTACGTCTTGGGGGTTTCTTTAACTGTACATTCGTAACATTCAGTATCATATGGAAAGATTGGGGTAACTTGACCATTGAAACCAGTGGTACCGCTTTCAATTGATGGTTTTTTCAAAAAAAGGCACATCTTGTTAACATAAGAGCGTGCTTGGATGTTATCTAATGCATTAAAAATAAACTTGAACTGGTCAAACCACAGTAATGGGAATTGGGTAGTGTCCATGATATTAGCCATATATGCCACAAGCTTTGAGTTGTGGAAATTGAATTGTTGTACTGCATTGACAGCAGTAGTAGCTTTTGGCTTCTTTATATCCTTATGACGGAAAAGGAATTGACGATTTAAGTTACTAAGGTCAATGGTGTCGAGATCAACAATGTGGATTTCGCCATAGCCCATAAGTACTAAATTTTTGAGCAATTCGCAGCCAATGCCGCCAGCGCCAACGAGGAGCACTTTGGTCTGACGGATCTCGTCAAAGACGCTGTTGCCGAGTATATTTCTAAGGTATTCGTCTTTTGCCATAGCGAGGTGATGTCCTGTTGACTTGTTCTGGTTTAAGCTATGATCTCCACTTCAGAAAGTGACATATTACCTTGAGTTTTCGCGATGCTTTTTTTTTTTATTTTTTTTATTGACGATTGTTTGGCGTCTGCTGGCACCAGAAGAGATGGTTACGTGCGTTGGCGACGTAATCAATCGCACTGATAACAGCCATTTGGACAGACAAGCGGGCCATTGGGAAGTAATGATAGTGATCAACTTGGAGGTGTATATATGGGTAGTACCAGAGATAACTGATCGACGTTTTGGCTTTTGCAAAGTTTTGAAGGGTACTTGAGCTGCAAAAGAATTGAAAGAATTCGAAAATTGTGTCATATTGGTCAATATCCCGGAAGACACACTCTGGATCAACTTTAGATAACAAAAGACTGCTAGACAAGCATATAATCACAGAACACAGTATACTACAAAGATTAAGCTAAAGTGTGCAACCAAGCAATTCGGTTTTCTAAAAAAAAAAAAAAAATTAAAAGTAGTTAAACACAGGGAACACTACTCCTTATCACTTATATGACTTTTGCATTGATAGCGCGGCCCATCAAAGCTTGTGTATCAAGGACAATACACTACCTTTTTGACTAAAGTAGCCTACGCAGACCAGAAGCAAAGCTAGAATAAAAATTGAAAATAGACAAAGTGATATAGTGCTAAAGTATGAGCAACCCCCTCAAAATTGTCAATATTTCCAACCCTAATCGTCATCAGGCAGGCAAAGAACTTCTTGATGCCGCCACTTCTCAAGGTTTCCTTTTCATCGAAGGTCATGGTTATTCTCAGACAGAAATAGACGAACTATTCAAGTTAGCGAAGCAATGTTTTGCTATGCCGTCACACGAGAAAGCCAAGTTGAAGTTGACTGGGAAAGAAGAGAATGTTGGGTATTCTGATTTTCACTCGGAGGTGCTCGACGAGAGAAAGATAAGCGGCAAGCAAATGGACAGTGAAAACCAAAAGCAAGAGTTAAAAGGGGACCCAAAGGAGGCGTTTAACTTTGGCAAACTCAATTTCACAACCGGCATGCCTGCCCAAAAATTACCAGAATTGGTGTTTGGCAACGGCGATTATAGTGTTGATGTTGGTGGTGGAAAGAGCACCGAGAACCTACGTGTATTAAGAAAAAATATCAAAAAATTGTACGAGGTATCACAACAGGTACTTGAGTTGCTCGCTATCGGATTGCAGATCGTTGATGTACTTGGAAAAGATTCATCTCCCTATGAGAACGTGTCAGATAGGTTGCCAAGTAAAGATAACCTTGGTAATCAAAGTTATTTGGACGGCAGCCAGTGGTTTAGATATCGCTCAAGGCCAGAAAAAAAGAGCGGCTCGGCGTTACGATTCTTGAGGTATCCACCATTATCCGCAATGTCGCCCGCTGAGGAAGTAAGGGCCGGGGCACACACAGACTACGGAGCAATTACTCTATTGTTTCAGTTGGAAGGACAGCAAGGGTTGGAGATACACTCACCGGTCTCGAACCAATGGGAGAAAGTACCATTTGTTAAAGGCGGGGCAGGTGAAATAAAATGTGAGAATTCAGATGAAGCGAAAAAGGAAAAGGATGTTGAAGGGCCGCCAATAGTTGTAAATATAGGGGATCAGTTGTCGTATTGGAGCGCTGGATTGTTAAAGCTGACAATGCACCGAGTGAAATTTGACAGGTTGACAACGCAAAATGGAGAAATCAGCGACGAGAAACAAGTTGGCAATGGCAGTACTGGCCAAGGACAAGATCGGTACTCGATTGTGTTCTTTGCACATCCTGAGGAAGAGACCCTTTTGGAGCCAATTCCTAGTGCAATTGTGGAGGAGCACGCGAAATCCCAGCATGCTAACATTACTACAACAAACAGTAAGCCAATAACAGCGAAGGAGCATCTTGACCAACGGCTCGCCAGAAAACATTTTTTTTGCAG
>JXWR01001208.1_pt1 | contig 24923 bp, 11 predicted proteins | sample 315541 | NCBI WGS metagenome assembly JXWR01 (sample SAMN03273951, study PRJNA271842) | soil metagenome | isolation source: rice field ambient CO2 | place: India: CRRI Experimental farm Cuttack,Odisha-753006 | collected 2013-12-17
ATTGAAAAATTGAAAAATTGTCTAAATGAATAATGAGAATCAATCGCTTTCAATTAAAAATCAACAATGTTCCAAGCATTCTCATCATACTCATCAAGCTTTGGTCCAATCACAGCCACGCTACCACTGTCTTTCCCACCAACCAAGTATTTCTCCGCCACGTTCTTAACATCTTCAATCGTCACGTCAAGCAAGTTCTCCCTTCTCAACTGTCTCATATCCTCATCAATCCCGTCTCTAAACAACGCCATTCCTTCACTCTTGACGTCCATTGGTGCGTCAATGCTTTGGAAAATAGTCAACTTGGCTTCATTCAAGTTCTCCCCGGTCCAGTCATTCTCAACGGCCCACTTCCCGGCATTTTGGAAAATTGAAACAGTACGCAATGGGTTTGGATCACGGTAGGAATAGTAGCCAAAGAGGCCGTCTACTCCACCAAATCTGATACCGCCGCCGTATGCACCACCTTTCTCGCGGACTTCTTTGTGTAAGTGCTTGAAAGTAAGGAGTTGGGAAACTACTTGTAATGCAGCGCTGTCTTTGGAAAGATAGTTGGTGTTGCCGCTAAGGAGACCCATGGATGCATAGGAAACCTGGTATGGCAACTTGAGGAGAGTTGGCTTTTGCTGTTGGAGGGCATCGCTATTGAACTCGAGACGCAACTTGGCAAGGTAGGCTGGATCATGATAATTGTGAGCTTCCACTGGATTGCTTTGCTTAGTGTCCTTTGGCAAATTAGTGAGAAATTTGTCAATTTGAGAAGAATTACTAGCAACGGTTTCTGCATCACCAATTAGACCAAATTTGAAATCAGTATTATTAATAATCAATTCTTTCAATTCTACCAATTTTGGCACAATTTCATTTCTTAAGGCTTCTTCATCGTCCGCAATGCTATTCAATTTATTGAGGAATCTAATTTGACTAACCCCGTTCAAATATTCTCCCAATTCTTTCACCGGTGACAATGATGCACCAGCAAAAGATCTGGCAAAGGAATGGCCCGAGCTAGCAATTTCAGAAACACTATTAGCATTAAGTGATTTGATCAAAGTCTTCAATTTTTCCAATTTATCTGCACTAGTGAAGTCTACCTCATTAAGAATTTCGCTCCAAAGATCGTAAATTTTGCCAATTTGGGAATTCAATGAGACCCCACGAATTTCCCAAAATAATTCAGGCACCAAGTTGTTTTGGATGCCTGGTTTAACATAAATGGATGAATTAAGGCCACCGGTGTATAACTTGATGTCATCTTCTAATTGTTCCATTGATTTGTTAGTGGTGCCCAAGTTCAAAAGACAATCAGAGAACAATGGCAAATATGGCAATAAGTGTGGTGGAATACGACCATTCAAACTTTTTTGGGCTCTGAAATAAAGTAAGCCGTTGGTATCAGTGACTCTCTTGAGCAATTTGTAATGAGTAGTACTATCACTAGCAACAGTTGCGTCACCAACTTCAACTGGAGTTCTGTCACCTTGTCTTGGAATATCATTAGCCACGCTTAATGTTGGCAAACAAGACAAATCTTCTTCACCAGTTTGTTGCTCGAGCAATTGTAAACCACGTTGATAAATAATTTCTTTATCGTCCTCATCTAATGCTTGAAGTTTCTTGTTGAGACGTTCTTCTTCTTCCTTAACAACATTCTTTTCAAAATCGGCATTAGGTTTCATGACAAATTTGAAAACTGGTTTATTGAGAAGATGCTCTTTGATCAAGTTTTGAAAAAGTTTACCACCAGAAGATTTGTAATTGATTTTGAACTCTTCGACAATGTCATCGAAGGCTAATTGATCAAATGGGTCAACTTTATTGACCCAACCAGGAACGATGGATGATAATAAATTCAACCCAAAATCAGATTTTTTATCTTTTTTGCTCAATTCAATTTGCCTTAAGAGTGCCTCAACACGATGTTCTTCAAACCCAGAAACTGCTTTTTCTTCAAGAATTTTATTAACAGTTTGTTCAAATTTAGCAACATCAGCTTCTGCCAAACCTTGCAATCCAACGGTGAAACTGTTCAAATCAGTAGTGGAGTCAGCTCCAGAGTTAACACTATAATCATTACCAACCCCTGTTTCAATTAATTTTTGAAAAAATGGGGATGAGTGCCCATCTAAAAGCAAACTGCTCAAAAGTCTCCAGCAAAAAGTCTCATAGACGTTATCTGGATGACCAACAAACCAAGTCAAGGATGCTTTTAGTTGTTTATCCTGAGGCAAAGTTGGATCCACTGGTCCCTCGGTGACCACTTCCTTTGACTTGGACAAATTGATTGGTTGCCTAATATTGCTGGAATTGGAGCTACCGCGTTTACCAAAAGTTTGTATTTGTTTGCTCAAATATTCCAAGTTATTGGCCAATGGAATATCACCATACGAAAACACTTTAGCATTAGATGGATGGTATCTGCTAGCATGGAAATCAGTAAGATCTTCATGAGTCAAATTGGTGATTTGTTTTGGATCACCACCAGAAATATGCAAACTTGGGTAAATGCTATTCAAAAAATTGATGTAAAACAAATAAGAAGCATTAGAATATTGTCCCTTCATTTCATTATAAACCACCCCTTTAAAAGTTATTGGCGAGGACTTGTCATCTGGTTTTTCGTTTTCTAAACGCCATCCTTCTTGGTAAAAGTCCAGTCTAGACAACAATGGATTGAAAACAGCATCAAGGTAAATACTACGCAAATTTTCATAATCTTTCACGTTGGTGGTAGAAAATGGATAGAATGTATAATCATGGCCCGTCATGGCATTCATGAAATTGGACAATGAACGGTTTAACATCTTGAAAAAAGGATCTCTGACTGGATATCTTTCAGATCCACAAAGCGTAGTATGTTCCAAAATGTGAGGAAGACCAGTAGAGTCAGTCGGATTGGTCTTGAAACAAACACTAAACACATTGTTCTTGTCATTTCTGTCAATATGCAAATATTCCAACCCAGAACGTTTATGTTGGAGATTGACGGCAGTAAAGGCAAATTCTGGCACCGGTAAGACACGCTTGACTTCGAAACCGTGGATTTCACCTCCCACTGGGTATTTTCTGGCTGCTTTGGCGGCATTGTAGTAGTTGCTGCTGCTAGCGTTGCTGGCGGCACTGGCTTTGGCGCTTATTGTGGCGGCAATGCTTGCGCTTCGTTTGAACTGACGCACCGAGGCCCCGAGTCCTTGTCTAAGCATTATGGGAGAGGGCTAAACGGTAAAAAAAAAAAAAGAGAATGGATCAGACAGACAGATTGTCAAAAACTTGCGATACTGGAGAATACAAGTGCGATTGTGCTTTACTCTGATATATTGATGGCGACTCTTCATGATTGCAATTTCGCTCTTTTGAAAAGAATCGGAAATGTGACCAGGGCTCGTGATCTCATCGGCAAAATTTTTTTTTTTTTTTTTATTATTTAATTTTACTGAGATGAGATGGAGTGGTACATTATGATGATGAAGACTTATTGACCAATACTGTACTATTACACCACCCAACCTACACCTAATACTGTACCAACAGCCTAAAAAGTAATCATGGGTACTGCACCAAAGAACTTCACAGTAAAAAACAAGGATGTTAGATCCAAAATCTACATCAAGCAAAAGAAGGAAAAGGCCAAGATAAAGCGCCAGGAGCGTAAAGAAAGACAAGAATCCGGCTTACCAAAACAAGTGCCGGATACCATTGATTCCAAAAGAGAATATGACGAAACCATTGCACAAACAGAAGAAGAAGGAGTCAGTAATGATGATTTCAGCAGTTTTTTCCAGGATGGCCGTGATCCAAAGATTCTAATCACTACTTCTGCCAATTGTTCCAGACATGCATATAATTTTGTTGATTGTTTTGGTGAACTTTTCGAAGACATTAAATTCATCAAGCGTAAAAGAGAATACTCAATGAAAGATATGGCTAAGCTTAGTTCTAATCGTGGCTATACTCATTTGGTGGTCGTTAACGAGGACAAGAAAAGTATCAATGGTATTACATTTGTGCATCTTCCCGAGGGCCCAACATACTATTTCTCAGTTTCTTCATATGTGGAAGGTAAAAAGATAACCGGTCACGGTAAAGCCACGTCTCATATTCCTGAATTAATTCTCAAGAATTTCTCCACGTCATTGGGTAAGCTGGTGGGTCAATTATTCAGATCGTTATTCCCTCATCAGCCGGATATTGAAGGTAGACAAGTGATTACTATTCATAATCAAAGAGATTTTATCTTTTTCAGAAGACATCGTTATGTGTTTAGAAATGAAGAAAAAGTTGGTTTACAAGAATTAGGGCCACAGTTTACTCTTAGGTTGAGAAGAGTGCAAAAGGGGATTAAGGGGGAAACGGAGTGGGAACACAAGCCAAACATGGACAAGGAAAAGAAGAAATTTTACTTGTAAGAGTGGTGGCGGCAGTTATCGAAGTTGTTCTTGTTATTGGTGGTAGTGGTAGTGTTTGTTTCTTTGTTGCATTGTACTAATTATTTATTTTTTTGAGCTTTTTTTTATTTTTTTTTATTTTTTAGTTTTTACATGGTATTTCTTTTCTCATTTTTACTAGATAATAGCATAGTTATTAGATGTTTGGTTATTATCAAATGCACGAAATCTATAAATCATCACAAGCAATGTAAAAGAAAGGAATAAACGCAGAAAATTTAAAGCATTGAAAAAAAAAAAAAGGGTTTTGAATATTAATGGCGACAACAATGAATAAGAAAGAAGGCACTAAATGATTGCAAATTAAGATATGAAACAAAGCTTCATAGATATACAGTATCAGAAATTATTAGCTAACAACGAAAATGAATGTAGTTTACACCTATGCATATGAAAAATGAATTTTTAAAAAAAAAGTAAAATAGAATAAAATAAAACGAAATAAAATAAAGTGAAAATAAGAATGAAAATGAAAATGAAAGTAAAATAAAGAAAATTTGACAAAACACATAAATCAAAGTTTTGGATCAACAAGTGGATGAACCAAATATTTGCAAACCAATGAACGATACTTCTCCACGAACTCATCCACTTGCCCATCATTCAACTTCAACCCATATAAGAGCTCAATATCTTGTGCTTGCATCTTGTATTGAGAGAAAACTGCTTCACTGCTACACCATCCCAAAATACCATCTGTTTTCTGCAACTCAGTGAATTCATCAAGCACTTTCAAATTGGCTTTAATCTTAGTCACTAACTTCTCAACATGTTGTGGTTCCATCACATTCAGGATGGCATTTTGCAAAATTTGATTAAGTTGAGCATGGAATACAAAGTCAACTCTGTAGATATTATCGCTTTCAACATCAAATAACAACTGCTCGATCTTTTGATACTGTTGCAATGAACTCTGTAATGAAGCGCGACTATTAGCGTACTCAAACAACACCCGGGCAGCTTGCCCTTGGAACTTGTTAACGTACTGCTTAACAAATACATCACTGATAAAAACAGGTACCGCTGAAAAAATTTCAAAATATGAGCAGAAAAATTGACTGATTTCGTTTCTAATCTCCTCGGCATCATCAGTAAGTTGTAGAAACAAAGCAAAGAAGGCTTTCGCCACAACATATGAACCTTCAGGTGTAGTCGCAGCAGCGCTAGCTGCAGAAGCAATTTCATTCCTTTGCTGTCTTTTTTTGTTGCTATTGAATACTACTCCAAGCATAGAAAGCAAAGAACTTGCCGTAGAGTACCTTAAATCAAAAATATTCTCATCTGCAGCATACTTTTCAGTTAAATCAATCCAACGACTAACTAACGGACTGTCTTCATTGTTATTGAGCACTAAGTAGCCAATAAATGGTCCAATAGCTTGAAGGGCAGTACCTTTAACATCCTCTGCTTGATCATCGCTGCAAAATGGAAACAAAATGTCAAGTTTCTTGAGCACTGATGATACTGTATTGTTATCACTGCCAATGGTTGTCGAAATTGCTTGTAAAAGTTTCAAAGCATTTGCTTTTATGTAAGACCATGTTTGTTTTTCATCAGACAACGTTTCCCACAACAGATCTGAAATAGTGCTAACGGCAGCACGAGGCAATCGTAAAAATACCTGCTTATTTTCAATGGAAAACTTCATTGCCACTAACTGAACTCTGTAAAATTGAGAGTTGATGCTAAATTCCACAAAATCGGCAAACGCTTGATATTCTAATGCAAGACTATAATAGCGCAACAAGAGTTCCGTCACTGATTCTAACAAAAGCTGTTTTGGGCTATTGAGGGATTTTGGATTGTATTGTTCTTCCTGGGAAACAATCCAGTGGCCCAAAATATTGGCCATATCAGAGCTAACACGGCTAGCACCATTAATATCTAAAAGCAGACATAAAATGTCCACAAAAACTTTAGCCAGCATTGATGATGGATTTTCAAAAAGAAAATAATTGGCCAGAGCAACAAGACGGTCTACTAATTCTTCAGGTATAGTATGGTCATCAAGAGTAACTCGTTTACTTTTAGCAAGTAATTCTTTGATTGCTAATAGGGTACCATGAACTGTGTTTTGCGAAACTTTATCGTTGCAAATGCGATCTAATAAGAAGACGGCCTCATCAAAGATTTGTGATGGGAAAATTGATGATGGAATAGCTCTTGCTGCCATTTCTCTGATTTTAAAATACTTGATATCAAGCGACTTCAACAAGTAGGGTTTGAAATCGACTAATTCATTGTTGAAATTAGTGGTTGGTTCTAATCTTGACAAAATGGTCAAAATTGGGAATACCCCCTCAAGTGAAGAAGAGCCACTATCGCTTCCGTTTCTGGTACTTCCATCTTCTTCAGTACTTTTGATAAAGTTGTCAAAGTTCTTAAGCAAGATCAGCTTGATGCCCTTAAATTTTGAAAAAAAGAGTCGAGAAGAGTAAGGTATAATATAGTCACCAACTTTCTTGGAGCCAAAAAGTTTGTTTTCTAAAGCAGCAAATAACATCACTGCACAGTTACGAATTGCCCAAATTCCTGACTGCATAGCCCAGAATGACAAATCTAAGCCATCGCCAACGAAAAAAGCTGATATGTCTGATAACTGAGCTTCAACGAAAAGCTGCTTGATACAATTAAAAGCGTGCACTTGCGGTAATTCAATATTTTCATTCAACTTGTAATCTTCTTCAAGGGCTGGCTTTTTAGCAATTTCCATCAATTTGTTAAATGTGTGTCTAAAAAGAGGACGGTCACTTCTTCTCAACTTACTCTTGTTCAAAACACGGTTCTCAGCAATCAAAATAATTGAAATCAAGAAAGGTAGCCCCGCAGACCGGCGAATAATGTAAGTTGATCTGATATTAATGAGGTCAAGGTTATAATTTAACCATTTAACTGGCGCATCATGAAGTTCCGGCGAGTCTTGTCTATAGCAACGATGACAACATTCTTCAAAAGTTGGGTAGATTGAATAAAAAGCGCCCTTGTGATTCACTGAACCCAATTGAGTAAGGATCAATTCGCTGATTTGCAAAACTGTACCATTTTCAAGAATGGAATTCGGAGCTCTAATCAATAACTGTTTCAATACTAATGAAGAATCTTTGACGGATCTCCATGCATAGTTAGAGACAACTTGTGCCACATGACCATACCTAACATCAGCGGTCTTGTTTCTGAACTCCTCAGGAACATTTCCTTCTGGTGATTCTGTAGACAAGATGTCCTTAGTGACGTTCCAGTTCTTGAGGATAATTTTCATCAAACGACTAACAATTATTTTCCATTCAGCAATGGTTTGCTGGTCAAGTTTCGCAAAATTATAATTCTCCACAATGACACTAAACCCTTTGTAAAGGCCATGCACTGAGTGGCCACTGACAGCATCAGCCAAATTCTGCGTTGCCGCTTCAACATTCTCTTCTAAGCAATCAAGAACGTAGTTAATAATTTTTTTGTTTTCGTTAGTTCTATTCTGAGCATCATTGTATTTGAAGACAAATTGTAAAAGTCGAGCACCACTGTCACTTTGCTTTCCTTGAATATTTCTCAAAATATGTACCGATTTCAAAAACAATTCATAAATTGATTCTTCTACACTAAACCCTTCCAATGGGGTTGGGGCCATCAATAAAGCCTTGACTGAGTATTCTCTGATATCATCAAAATTATTAGCAATGTTATCCACAAGCAAACGGATCAAATCCTTGGTGAAAAGGTTGACGTGGAAGGGGTAATTAATGTGCTTTTTGTCGTGGTACTTGGCAGGAACATTTTTGTCTATACCAGAAGATATCAATGATAATAGTAACTTGTAGCCCAAGTTAAGACGCTGATAAGTAACTCCAGGAGCAATTTGAATTTTAATATGTTCAATCAACCACAACAAAAATTCTTCAGCCGCTTTTATTTGTGCCTTCATATCATCATTACCACGGTCTAACCCTTTTTTCTCCAAAGTCGTTAATTTCCTACTCATACCATAGGAAGAATCACGCACTCTAAGAATAAAGTTTCTCGTCAAACTATGAAATTCGTTTCTTGCATCTGGATCATCATCAACAAAATAAATCTCAGCAATGTTTTTAAAAATGTCGTACACATAAGTTTTCACCGGCATGGCGGTTTTCACCGAAGAAGTCAAGATTGCATACGCTGTCAACCTTATTGTCTTGAATTCGTGAACAAGAAGTTGCTTAACAAAGTCTAATTTAATGATTGGATCATCTCCATCAAAAGGCTCTTCATCAATCAGCAATTCTTGTCCAATTCTTAAACAACCCAAATATAAAGAAAGCTTGAAAGTGTCTTCTTTAGTCAGCAATTGGGAAATATCAAAACTATCGCTTTCAGTATCCAAAACCTGTCTCAAAAAGTACTTGTATATTTGTCTAGGCTCGTGTGGGATTTTGAACAATAATGGGAGTAAATATATTTGAACATTGCGGCACAAAACCAGGCTTTTCAACGAACGTATCACTGGGTCTTTCCAAATATTTAACCACTTGATTTCAAATGAGGTAGTGGTGTCACTTTTAATACAGTTTTCTTGCTGCTTACTGTAATTGCGATATATTCCTTCAAGCACCGCCGCCACGCACTTGGCAACGGAATTTGCAAAAGCATTGGAGTACATTTGACTAAGTGAGTCTTCGATGAATGTGGGAGATTGATTTAAAATGATTTGGGTGTCAATATGCCTAGACAATGTTTGAATGGAAAAGTAAAGAACTCTTTTACTGTGTGGAATGTTTTTCAAGACTTTGATACACCAGCTGTTGAACAATGTGCTAGTGGCTTGTTGGTTGGAAGCTGAAGCTGAACTATCCTCCACCAGAACTCCTCTGAAGCTAGTCAAGAAATTGACCATCTTGGAGAGCAAATCCTTAAGGGCGTTGCTAAGAGGTGAACCACTTTCATTCCAAAAATCAACAACATAGTCAAAAAGGAAAGTGGCATTGTCATCGGACATGAAGCTCAGTAACTTGGTAAGCAATGGATTATCGCATTGGATATTCTTAAGTCCCAATATTTGCACCGATCTAAGCAACCAGATCGATAAGGCATCACAGCAAATTAGTCTGAGGTCGCCGAGGCCCTGGTACGATTTCAAAGTGTTAAAAAGAGGATGAAACAAGTACTCTATGGCGGCTTTCTGGTGGCTGGGGTCAATGTTTTCGTTATCGTTAGAGTTGGTATTGTGACTATTAGTTCCGACTGGGGATATTAAGTCGGGGCCTTTCAACTTGATAAGAAGCTTCTTAAGCTCTGCACAGTCGCTCTCATTGAGAATAAGGTTCGAAACCAAGAATTTCTCGGGAACGTCCACCATTGCGAGCTGGTAGTGATATTTGTAACTGTGATGGTCGTGTTTAAAGTGCAGTGGGAAACAGTAAGCGGCTACTTTCCTTAACGGTGATTTAAGCGCCGATGAGCATACTACTGTGGTGGTGATACTCGTCAATAATGAATTTTTTAATTTTTTTTTTTCTCTTTGTTTTTGTCCCGCTTTTTTCCACTCTTTCGATTCCTCGCAAAGTACCAGCCAGCCGGGTCGATGGGTTCGAGGGTAACAGAGGAAAAATCTGGTCTTGTTCGTCTTCTGTTCTAAGAAGTCAGTGGCAATCTTGTTATGATTTCATATCTGATATCCTATGTCAAATACAACATATAATATGAAACCCATTGACAAAGCGTGAAACCAGGGTAGGCAAGCGGCCAGTGCCTAATCAATATTATAATATATTAGCACCGGCAACTGAAACTCAACTGCCGGCGGATCGCTAATAAAATCCCATGTGGTCCCTGCATTCACATACTGTAAATCGCATGCTATTGTATGGTTTGTATTGTCAGTCTGCATAGACCCACCGCCCAGGGCTGTAGATTGACCAACATCGCATCAGGTTTTTGGCATGTTCTGGGCACATCAGGGACACACTGGCTGGAGAGTACTGGGATAGCAGAATATATATGAATATAAGCCTCTGCTCTTTCATCTACCTTCTGCATTTTTTTCCTGTCAAAACTGATCTTCGTTCTTTCATTGCTAAACTATCTCCTTACAAAAATAATCGCCTTGCTCATCGCCAAAGGCTTTTTCGTTATTTAAGACCTTTTCACTAGATACATTCTCAAGCAAACAAGAAAATATTTTATATAATCCACAAGCATGAAGTATTCAGGCCCTACATTGCTCATACTCAGCTCTTTGCCATTCCTCACTTCGGCATTGCAGGCCATCGATCCTGATCAAATCGACCAAGTCCAAGCAAAAACCCAACAAACATGTTTCAATGTCACCGGTGGCATCGAAGAATATCTCAAAGCCCTAAATGAGGGCAAAAAACCATGCACTTACAGCTGTACTACCTCTGCGGCTTCCTCTAGTAGCAGTGCGGACCAGAGTCCATATCAAAAAGACATATCTAACAACAAGAAAAATGTTACCTCTGCAACGTCCGGTAATTTTTCCAATGTTACCTCTGCTTCTAATACCAGTGGTGCTACTCATTCTGAAAATTCAGGACTGATTGTCAATAGAAATAATGCTATTTGTGCTGCTGCTATTTCATTATTGGTAACAGCTGTATTGGTATGAGAAACGTTCAAAAATAAGAAGAAACATAGATTATTTCACTTTTTAACAATAGGCTCTCATACAATCTTAGAAAACTGTTCATAAGCAGACTAATTCTTTTGATCTCCTCTGCTTTTTTTTTTTGCTCTTTTGCTCTTTTTCTCATACTGTATCATATACATATACACATACATATACACATCATAAATTTTCTGATTTACATTCTCGGGCTTCTTTCCTTGAATAATTTTTTTCCTTAACTTTTTATATTTTTATCTTAGTTACTTCGTTTCATTAGAAATCATAGAATCATTAATTGCAACTTCTAAAAGGTATTAACACCTTATTGTACTTTAGAAAATAATATATTTTTATACATTTGAAAGCTACAGAAGTACACCCGACCTCTTTTCCTTTTTGTTGTTCTTCTTTTTCGTATCAAAATGCAATGCCGTAATTCTGCTACTATTATATGTCTTCTACCAAGCAGCTAATATATAACTTAACTAAACTGAGAAGCCAATAACGATAAAACAGTTTGACCCCAGCGGAGAAGAAAATTTACGAATTCAGCTACCATTCATAATCAACAATTTCATTCAAGAAATAATTAGAGCCCGAGATATCTTCATCAATCAACAACAAGCCTTGATCAAGTCCAATATCAAGAATTTCTTTCAAAATCCCAACACTTAAATTAAAATGTGATACTAATTTTTGAATGTTTAGACCTTTGCTCACTGGCTCTGCAAGCGCCACTTCATCCTCCTTTCTGTCAGCTTCTGAGTAAAAATCACCAATATCGCCAAAAGTCGACCTACCATCAAGTTGGAACTTTTCCGCCACCAATAACTCAATAACGCTATTCAAAATTTCCTCGTCACTAGAAGATCTATAATCCTGAATTACTTTAAGCCCTGACTTGGCGAATTTGCGAAACTTTAAAGGTAGTTTCAATTCATCAAACAATGAAACAGAATTCAATAAATCACTAGGAGATATTAAATTATTGTTAAATCCTAAAGCTCGATTGTATAAAGAGTATAAGTCAGTTAAGGTTATTATACCGCCGGAATATTCATGAGTTAGAAGTTGCATTTGGTTATGCTTTTTTTGTTCCGGACTCTCAAAGACATAATTTAGCAAAAATGCAGACAAATTTCTAGCTAATTCTTTATAAAATAGCTCCTTATTGCTCAACTTGTTCAAAAAATTGAAATTGTTGTTTAATACAATATTATTGATACCATTGCTACCATTGCTATTGTTATCATTATTATTGAGGCCCAACATGTTTCTTGATTCATTTAGAGTTTCCCTATACTTTGCATTACTATCGCCATTGCGATTATTAATCTTCAAAATTTTATCAAATGATTGAATTAAGTTTTGTAATTCTTGAGCCTTTGACATCAACGAATTCAAATCTTCAAGTGATGATTCTAGAATTAATTCATTTTTCTGAATAACGTTGCCTTGTTTTTTTTCTAATGCTGATATTCCCGCTTTTAAATTTGGCCGTTGCCGCTGTTCCTGTACTTGCTGAAGTTGTCCATCTTGACCATTAATAATATCAATTTGACCACGTCTATCTACAAGAGCACCACCAGCATCATTACCAGAAAAAAGTTCATTGATTGCTCTGTTTCTTGAAGGCATGATAATTTTTTGCACCAGGACATTTGTCTCTGCATTCTTATACATCTCATTAAGTCGTAAATCATCAATAAGTTCTTGAAATTGCTTTAGAAAAGTTTTTAACATGTTCAGATTATTACTAGCGTCCCTGAAACTTAGCTTGATGTACGATGCTTTAAATGCTTGCTTGGTGGCGTTGTTTTCAACGTTGATGATAATTAAATCGTTTGAATTATTCAACTTGTTATCACCATTATAGTTTGATTTGCTTTTGTTTTTGTTTTTTGAGTTGTTGCTACTTTTGTTGTTGATATTACAGTTTGGGGGCAATATTTGAGTGCTTGTATTGGAAGAGAAACTTTGCGGTTGTTGTAACAAAGTGCCACACATTTCACAATTCGTCATCAATGGATGATTAATGAACGTGCATACCGGGCATTGATTCTGTCGACGAATATTAATCTTGCTGCTGCTTCCATTGCGAACATGCTCTGATAAATCCGTTGAACTGCCGTCATTATTTCTATCAATACAAGGACCTATACCCCCATTACTCCCTGCCTTACTGCTAGTACCATCATATGCATTATTAGTATTATCATTTTTATGGTCTTTTCTATTATCACTGTCACCACTTCCACCATAATCATAATTCACAAAAAATGGCAAATCGCTATCCAAATCAATCAAATCCCCATTTTTCATTTTCCTCTCCTTTTCTTCCGACTCTTTTTGTTCCTTCAACTTTCGCAATTTTCTCTGCTTCTCCAATTTTTTTTCCTCGCGACTTCTAGATTTCTTGATCGCATTACTAACGCTGCTTTTTGAAGCTGCAATGCCACAGTTTACACAGTTGGGGAACCTAACTGCGGAGTTTAAGTTGGGGTTTAGCATCATGTCGAGGTCATAGTGTTGGGAACTTAGGGTGTTTGTATGACTGCATATTTTGCATTTCCATGGTGTGATTTCGTAGCCGTTGTTGTTATCACTACTACCCCTCCCACCGTTGATAATTTTACTGTTTTTGTTCGTGGAGACTTGGTCAGTGATTAAAGGTTTATTTTGAATATCCGCCGCGCTTTGGTTTCTTGATGTGATAAGTGGCAGCGCACCCTTATTTTTGCCATTACTGTTACCATTAGCAAAGTCACCATCATTACCAACTGTCCCGTAAGGACCTCGTCGGCTTCTATCAGTGTTGTTATTCCCGATACTGTTATCCACTATATTCCTCTCAACATCATCACCCTCCACCTGGTCCTCTTGATCCTCCTGATCCTCCTCCGCTCTATTCAACCCCTTATAATCATCATCATCATTGCCCTCGCCCAAAACCAACTGATTGACAATATCATCCCTAAACAACACCGTAATTTTTGGTGAACTTTTCAAAAACCCCGAATAATAACTCAAACTCGCTATATCTCCTAGCTTAAACCACACTGATTCATTAACGGGATCTAAGTCATCAACATAAATCAACCTTAGGTTAGTTAAGTAAATTCTGCCACTTTGGCGATTAACTATTTTGTATTCACCTTGATATAGGCCAACGTGGTCAAGGAGATTATGGATCGTTTCTTGTGGTCGGAGAATAGGGGTTTGGGAGGCGGTTAGGTGGGCAAAATGGTAGTATGGTGGGATGTTGTTCATTCCGAAAATTTTAGAAGTTTTATGTTTTCAAAAAAGAAGAAAAAAAATTTTGTTTTGATAGTTTGAGGTATAGTAGTGTGGCAGTGTGGTGGTACGATAATATAGTAGGATAATAATTGGCTATTTATATCTAAATCTTAGATATTAATTCAACTGTGCTTTCTTGTGTGTGTAATGCCGCAGAACTGCAAAATATATAGTGGATTGAGCTTGATTAAATTGAACCAAATTGGGTTTGAAGTGAGTCAATAATATGTAGCTGGGAACTGAATAGAATTACACTACCTTGTTCCTGTCGCTGTGCTTTCTGTTGTTACCGTCGTTCTTCCTATTGCTATCGCTATTGTTCTTGCTGCTGTTGTTGAAAATGTTGGCAACGATTATAACATAAAAAGAAATCAATCATTTAATTTTTCTTTTCTTTTCTTTCCAAAATAATAAAAATTCAACAAATTTAAACAGTGTACAATGAAATTGAAGTTGAAATCATTAATAGATAGCGTCCTGTGATGTGAAACTATTCGTACACGGTCCGGGAACTGCTTCGTTTTGCTTGTAAAAATGTATTGCAAATATTGTACAGTTTAGTACGCTAACAAATCTACCTCTCCCAATTTAGTTAATCTGCAGTTTGCTACAACCGCTGTTAATAAATCAATACAACATTGATATCATCATCATCATCATCACCTCTATCATCTCCATCTTTATCAAACAGATCGCTTTGCTTCTTTGCATTACAGCGATGAGCAAAAGGACACTCAACTAGTGCTATGCGCGCTACATTAACGGAGTCACTTACGACATAGCAGCAATAGCAGCAATAACAGCTACATTTCACAATTCAAAAACACGAAATCATTGAAAAGCATTCAGACATTTACTATGACATGACTAAATACTGATGGCAAATGCAAAAATGGCTAAAATCTCATGTGGCCTCCACTCCGGTATAACTATGGTCTAAAAATGGGATGAAGAAGAGAAGCAGAATGTAAAAAGAGATAACATATGATTGGAGTTCATTTAAAAACAAGATTTTATAGGTGGCTATAATGCAAAAGAAACAAAACACCCGTAGTAGATAGAAAAAACGAGCAAGCATAAAACTAAAGATCAAATACTGGGGAAAAAATGTAAAAAAAGAAAAAGGTAAATGGAAATCCATTTGTCTGCATTACTGACCTCCCCCATTGAATCGCTGTGGTAATTGAGGAAGAGACTGTTGTTGCAGTGGTTGAGTCTTAAGTTGTTTTTGTTGTACCTGTTGGGGTTGTTGTTGCTGCTGCTGCTGCTGCTGCTGCTGCTGCTGGTTCAGATTCTTATTATGCAACAAATTAATTCTTGGCATTTCTTCAATTTGTTCTATAAGAAATTCTCTTTCTTCATTGAAAACTGCATCATCGCGTCTATCCACGCTGAAGTTTTTCAAAAATAACAACAACTTATCTCTATTTTTAATCAAAATATCTGATACTGGTTTGGATTTTTTCGGATTAGCAACAAACACCTTGAATACATGAAATGCTTCAAATTGTAAATTCCTAGATTTGTCGCTGAGTAAATTCATAATAATTTTCAAATTTTCTGAACTTTCCACATATTTGATCATTAAGCTATTATTTTGTTTCTGTAAAATGAGTTGAGCCAATAGTTTTATTGACTGTCTTTTTGTAACATAATTGCCATCTTTTATTAGTGCATTAATATTTTTAATAAAGTATTCAACATTTTTCGGATTGCGAAACCATTCAGCCACCACTTTTTTATGTACGGTGAGTAGATCATTTAAAGTATTGAAGGAATCAGTAGAGTTTTCAAAATTGCTAGTAGAGCAATACCGAAAATAATTCCAAAATATCTTGTCATTTAACAAAAATTCTGCAATTGAAGCATGTTTAATACAATCTCTAATAATTTGTCCCGTAGTTAAAGTGATTTCTGGCACTTCAGGTCCCTTGAATAAGATTTGCAAAATCTTGGGTCTAGATAACAAATAATCCACAGTAGGGGATAAATTACCAATATGACGTCGCAATAATGTGGAGAACAAGATGGCCACATCTTTTCTTGAATCAAAGGCTAAGCTGGGTAAATTAGAAGCAAGCAAATAAAGACAATCAGTGGCATAAACTTCTTGAGCAAGCTGGCCTATTTGATCTGGTTGAGGAGCGTTATCCTCGTCGCCATATAAAATAATTCTAACTTGAGACAAGTATCTGCCACATTCATCTTGACTCTTTCGCTTATCACCGGAGGCATTTAGCTTGGCAACTTGGTCATTTAGCACTCGAATGAGCTCTGCTGGGGTTTTTGGGTTTCGTTTAAACAAGAAAGCCATATTGTTGTGTATTTAAGACTTGGTAGTGTTGTGCGTTGTGTATTGTGTATAGTGTGTTGTGTGTCTGCGAGTTTATTTTGTTTGTATAGGTTTGTTCGTCACCGGTGGATCTGGTTTACTGGAAGCACTAATAACCAGCAAACAAGGAGCAGCAGACTAGTTGCTAATCAAAAGCGAAGACAGTACCTAAAGGATGAATTTTTGGAAAGCTCCTAGATCCGCAGCACAAATCTGATAGAGCAGTGCTTGTGATGATTGTGTTTGTGGTTTTGGCAGTATACTGATTGTCAGTTGTCGTAGTGTGTTGTGTTGTGCTGTGTTGTGTTGTGCTTTGGCTAAGATTAGAAGACGATAGGTGAATCTTTAACTCGGTCGGCTGTTGTCAATGTTGGTGGGTGGAGTCCACTAAAGATGGCTGTGATACCGCTCAGTGATTTACCAGTATCACCAGTAGTTGTAGTGGTCTGTGGAGTCAGTCGTGTTTGTGATTGAAACTATGTGATGGCTATGTATTCGCTGTTTGACTATGGCGCTTATATATCACGTGTAAATTCACCTGACGCAATGCGAACTCCGAAATCTATAAACTCATCGTCATCCATTAGGGTCTTCTACCTACCGCACTTATAATTTCTATGTTTAAAAGTAATTTATTGTATTATTTATATCAAAATATAATATGGTAGCCGCTTTATTTTATTATACAAGAAAATGCATTATCATCGATAGTCCCAAAGGAACGCCCTTACAAGACCAATGACCAGTTCTTGAACTCTTCTTGACCGTATTGCAAGGCATTGATCCATTCTTGCACTTGCTTGGTCAAAGCACCGAATTCTTTACCTTCCAAAAGCGGAACCTTGATATCGTTGCCCTTCCAGCCAATAGTCTTGATTGGTGACACAACGGCAGCAGTACCAGATCCAAAAGCTTCAACCAATTCACCCTTAGCAGCTCTTTCTTCAACTTCATCAATAGAATAGTATCTTTCATTGACTTCCCATTCATTGGAGTCCAATCTGGTTCTAGCCAAAGTCAAGATAGAATCTCTAGTGACACCTTCCAAAATAGTACCATCCAATGGAGCAGTAACTAATTCCTTTTTACCAGTTTCCTTGTTCTTGAACACAAAGAAAACGTTCATGGTACCGACTTCAGTAATGTAACGTTCTGGACCAAATAACCACAAGTTTTGTTGGTAACCTCTAGAAGCAGCTTCTTTTTGAGGCAAGATACATGGAGCATAGTTAGCACCAAGTTTCTTGTCACCAACACCACCAGGCCATGCTCTAGTAGCATAATCAGTAGCTTCTAAAGAAACAGCTTTGAAACCAGTCTTGTAGTATGGACCGACCGGGGAACAAATAACATAAAGCAAAGCTTTAGTTGGATAGCTGACGCCAAGACCAGCATCGGTACCGATTAAAGTTGGTCTGATGTACAAAGAGTAACCTTGACCTTCAGGGACAAAATGGCCATCAAGTTCAACAAGTTTGCCAATCAATTTGATCAACTCATCGTTGTCGAAAGTAGGCAAAGCAATTCTTGCCGCACTCTTGTTCATTCTAATCATGTTCATATCTGGACGGAAAAGACGTAATTTACCGTTAACGTCCCTGTATGCTTTCATACCTTCAAAAAGTTCAAAAGCATAATGGAAAACAATCGAACTTGGGTCCAAGGACAAGTTTTGGAATGGTTTGATTTGAGGAGCATTCCAACCAGTTTCGGCATCCCATTCTATGGTCAACATATGATCAGTGAAGGTTTTGCCAAAGGCAAGTTCTTCATTTGGCAATTTAGCCTTTGGAGAAGTGGTCTTCTCAACAGCAAGTTTTGAGGAGTCTAATGGAGCAGACATTCTGTTGTTGATGTTAGTATTGGTGAATGATGGGGCGGATCTGAAGGCTGCGGTAGCAAAAAGGCGCGAAGAGGAAGAAGAAGTGGCTAATCGACGTGGTAGGGATCTTGACAAAGGAGCGAGAAAACGAGCAGCCATGGTTGTTTATAATGACTGACAGGGTATTTTTTGTGATGTGTCAATCAGTGTATTATTGGAAGCCCGAGGGTGAAAATTTTTGAAGTAGATGGATGGTGCAGGAAAACTGAAACTTTTTTTTAAAAAAGTGGTGAAGAGACTAAGGCGGAGGCATTAATGCACAAGATGGGTGAGTCATGATCGGACATGGTCGAGCGATAAGCAAAGCAAGGTAGATTGTATTAGCATGTATACGTACGTTTGGTGATGGTATGGTGTGGTGCGATTGAGTGGGAGGGAAGTAAGTGGCGGTGGGTGTGAATTATTGGCATTGATACAATATATAGTATATGATATTAGCATTGCTTGGAGCTGGTGATGGCTCACTGGCTGGATGACAAAGCGCAGGGTAAGCAGCAAGCACGCTATCGCGGATATAATCGGACATTCCCGGCCAACAGCGGCAAATGACTAACAACGAACACAACAAATCATCAGTAATGGCTATCAGTAATGGTGATAGCACCAAGGATATCCTATCGCCGGTACACTGGTCAGACACCAGATGGATAGCACAGTGACACACTCGCACTCGCCCTCGCCCTCGCCCACAATGTCAAACATTAAGCCACTCAAACAGGCCCTCCGCAAGCAGCTCAAAGCAGTGCTCTCCTCCATCCCCAATGACGACCTTATCGAGCAGTGTAAGTATAAGAGCTTTTGATTGCAGCGTATGCTGCACAAATTGCTACTGCTACTACTACTATTACTACTATTACTGTTACAAGTCACATTGATAAATCAGTATACTGGTAAACCCGTGTTATCTTATTACAACCGTTGCCTATACTAACAACCAGCAGCCGCAAAAGTTGCTCACACTCTAAGGCAGCTCAAAGTGTACCAAGATGCCACCAACATTGGCCTCTTCATGAGCATGGACCACTCAGAAGTCAAAACCAGTCTACTCATAAAGCACGCTTTTCTTGATGGTAAGAAAGTATTTTTGCCCAAATGCAAATATCAAAGTACTTTGCTTGCTTCGCCTTCTCCAGCAACCAGCAGCACATCAAGTTTGGCCAGTTCTTCCAGTGACCTGGCTGCTAAAGATGCCAAACAATTTCAAAACACAGAATCACCACCATTTGTAGTCACCCAATCACTAAACAGTGCCAATAGCTCTCTTGACTCATCCAATCAACAACTACCCCACCATTTGATCCCCGAAATTGATTTTTCCAAAAGTTCAAAAAAGACCCATCTCATCCTCTACAATGTCCCCAATTACGAAACTGTTGCCTCTCTCAAGCCCCAAGGGCCCTACAAGCTTCGTGAACCGCTCGAGAATTCTCCACATAGCATACACGTATTTGACCAACAATTCAATGGCCTCGATTTGCTAATTGTTCCAGCAGTGGCATTCGCTGTTGACTCCAAGGAAAAGAAGATTAGCAGGTTGGGTCATGGTGCCGGTTTTTATGATGAGTTTATTAAGCGGCATTGCGAATTTGTCGATTATTATAATGAGAAGCTAAAAAAGGAGAATGGCGAAGATGGGAATGGTGCAGTGAAATTAAGAAAGTATCCTTTTTTGCTTGGAGTAGGATTGGAGGAACAAATGGTAGATACTGTGCCTACTGATGACCATGATCGTAATTTGGATGGATTGATTGTTCAAGATAGTTTTTATCATTTTGACTGAGTGATTAATGTAGCGAGTTGATTGATTTGTCGTTGTTGTTGTGATATTGTTATTGTATGTGTACATTATACGGAAAATTTTTAACAAAGTCGAGTATTTTACATTCTCTAAATGACATTAGCTATATACGTATTTTTGAAATTTGTTCTCAACATTCAAAATTTTATTCATTATATGGAAGGCATTCTTAAGCGTTTTTCGTCTTTTGTCTCTCACCTCATTTATTTCCCATAATGTTATGCCATGTAGCTATCAAAATATCAAAATTAGGCTTGTCCAGCTCATGATCACTAAGAATTATATCAGCCCGTTTATTTAACGTAATTCGGAAAGCTCTAAAGTCATATAAAATAGTTGCCAAAAATCGAGGAATACTCCTTACTTCCAAAATTCCCAAACCTTATATTATTATCATTATAATCATTATCCTATCTTGTCTTGAATATATATTTATAGTTTAAATTTATCTGAACGTTAAAACATGCTAATTTACCTTCCTAAGCAAACTGTTCAGTCAGAAATCAACTCACCATTTCGGCCACAATTTTTTCAATCCATCCTTAACTTTCCCGCTATCCAAATGTTTCCCGCCATTTCCACCATTCCCATTCTTCTCTTCCCTCTCTTCAACACTAACAGTAGCAGCTCCCTTGACTAGCAATTTTCCGTTGATGCTCTCAATAGTACCCTTAACTCCAACTTCATTATGTCCTACTGCATCACTTTCATCAAGATGAGATTTGATAACAATGAAATTATTAGCAATGGTAGGAAATCTATAATTTAGATCCAAATGAGTAACTCTAAGTTGGGTTGTGTCACTAACATTGCTGTTACTACTGCTGCTATTTTCTTGTTGGTAAACTTTAAAGCCAACGCTTTTTTTGAAAAGTTCATCAAGTACAGTTGCAAGAATCCCGCCATGGACAATGAATGGATACCCGCAAAGTTTGGATCCAACGTAAATTATAGCTATGGTTTCATTTGTCTTTGGATTGTTAAAAATCAATGGTCTGATTGAGAACCCTCCAGGAGCCGTCAATGTTTCCTCTGTAAGTGATGTGCTGCCACTATTAGCATCCTCTATTTTGGAATCAGCTGCAGCATCCTCCTTCTTAACCTCCTTAGCTAATTCCGCAGCTGGTGGATCCGAAACTTCGCGGTTCTTTCCTTCAATTGCCTTTCCCGCCTCGTTTACTTTCTCCGCAACAACTTTTTTTTGTTGCCATTCAGAAAGCGCTTTAACATCACTAATATAGTTCCAATCGCGATACTCCTTGAATTCAGCCTCGCCAGAAGCACCATGAGCTCTCAATTTCTTGACTAACTTCAAATGTTGGAGTTTTGACTCCAACGCATCAATGTACCGTTGTTGTCCCTGTGGGTCATCGTCTTTCGGTAAGTTGGAATTCAAGTAGTATTGAAGTATACTGGTAACAGGGACAAAATTGGCAGTTAGACCACCAGCGACAAACGTGGCGGCGTAGAGTTTCCAATGCAGGGCAAAGAAGCCGGCCTTGGTGCTTTTAGTGCCATTGGTGGCGCCTTTGGAAGCGGTGGAATATAAGCGTCTGTGGGTTTGTCTTAGAGAGCGAGTGAACATTGTTGTTGTTATTAATTGTTGTTGTATTTGTTGTTGTTACTGTGATTATTAGTTGTAGTTGTAATTATCAATTGCTGCTTGTTATCAGTTGTTGTTGTTAGTTTTTGCAATGGCAAAGACCCGTGACTGTGGCTCCTGTTCCTCTAAATTCACCCACTGCCATAGAAAAACAAATCAAAAAAAAAAAATTTCATCATCAACATCCACAAACTATTGGTACACAATCACTAGATCTCAACAGCTTCTCAGCACTCAATTAGATTCAATTGACAACCCCTTCAGTGTCTCAGCATGCCCACCCAGAACATCATCAACAAGATTGAGATCCTTTCTATTAATGACAAGGATCCCAACGACTCCAATACTGATGTTCAACTTACCCCCAATGAACGCATGGTGGTTAATGAAGTTATCCAAATTTGGAAACATGACCCAGCTACTGAATCTCTCGGGATTGCCAAACTTCATGTCCTTGTCAAGGAATCTCAGCCCCAATGGATGCTTTCCGAAAAAAGACTTAAAACTTTACTCAAGAAGTACGGACTTTTGGCCAATCAGCCAAAATTCACTTATGCTAATGAGATCACTTCTAAACCAACGCCCAATTTGGAACTTCCTGCAAAAATCAAGCTCCAATCAGCTAAGACGCGTGGTAAGGGGCTCTATGCTACCACTCAGATCCCCAAGGGAACTTTACTTTGGGAAGAAAAACCATTCATTTTTATCCCACCTTTGGATCACGCATACTTGATGAAAATTGGTAAAGCATGCTCATATTGTGGGAAATTGCTAAGCAGTAGATTATTCGACTCTACTAGTTTTTTACAGGGCTTAGATTGCAAATACTGCGATGAACTATGGTGTAGCAAACAATGCAAAAGACAAGACACATTGCATATGGTGCTTAATCATAACGAGCACTCCAAAAAGGCCAATACTGAAAACATCAAAATCAATAGCAAAAACTGGACCGCATACAAGGAGTTCTGCTTAGAAAATCATTGGAATGCGGCATATGCAGTAGCTATTATTCGAATTCATGAACTTATTGACTCTACGGGTCAAGTGGCGAATCAATTTGATGCGTTTGCCAAAATTAGACAAGATATTCGTTACAAAGCTCATGATTCAAGTGCTGGAGCATTTGATAACTCCAACGGAGGAGATGGGGCATTATTTGTCAAAGAGCAACAAGAATTATTATGGCACAAAGGCCATGAGATGTTCGTAGCTATTTTTAATGATGATGAACATAAACTCAATTATGAAGAGTATTTAACATATATTGGTACGTACAACATTAACAATATTGATTCCTTATATTTGATTCAATCCCATTTGAATCATAATTGCGACAAGAACGTCGATGTACAAGTGGAAAGTTCAACAAAGAGGCTATGTGATGGAATTAAAGTGTTTGCATCTAGAGACTTAAAGGCTAATGAAGAACTTGTTACTTCTTATGTTAATCCAAACCATAATGTTCATCAAAGAAAAAGAGAATTGAGAGTTAATTGGGGTTTCAACTGTAATTGTAATCGCTGCAAAAAGGAAGAAAAAGAAGCTCAAAGGTTACAATCCAATGAAGGTGCTGCTGCTCATACTGTGCCTGTTAGTACTACCACCAACGACCAAAACAAGAATGAAAAGAAAAGCGATGACAAAAAAGAGAGCAATGGTAAAGCCACGCCTGAGAATGAAAACAGAGCTAAAGCTAACGCTTCAACCAACACCAACAACAAAACCAGTACAAAATCATCACGTAAAAACAGCAGAAAAAGTTCAGAACATTCCTTAACTTCGCGTAGCGCAATTAAAGCAATGTTGGAGAAAACTGCGCCAAATGGTGATGATGGTGATGAGTTTGAATTGATTGGTGCTGAGCAGCATTCTGGAAGAAGAAAGTCGGTCAGATTTGATGAAAAGGTGGTGGCTGTTAATGAATGAGCGATTCAGTGAATATGCTACAGATCACACGGGGTTTGGTTTTTTTTTACCTTCTCTTTTCTTTTCTCTCATTGATTCTTTAATGTGTGTGTCTCTTTTTCTATCTGATTTGATTAAATGTACTTTTACTAGTGGCGGCTCGTAGAATCTTATTCCAATTAAACTTTCTATTCTCTAAAACATCAGTTTACCCTCAACATGGGTCGGTATACCACCAACAATCCACAATTCATGATACATATTGCTGGCAAACTTTGTTGTAGTGAAGCTGGACCGCCAAGAACACAGCGCTGGACATGAATTGTCTCTAAATTTATATAGTGTAGCCTGTCTTTCAATGCCGCTTTCAGCACCTTTTACACTCATGTTTTTTTTGTTTTTTTGTTTTTTTGTTTTTTATTAGCCATAAATTAAGTTCAAGATCTTGCAATTGGCAAGTTTCTTGGGGAGTATATTTAACTGAACCATTACCAAAATGAAGCTTTATCAAACCAGACTGTGTACCCCGTTGTTGGAAAATTCACATTTTTACCTTACACGCCTAGGTGTATTTAAAATTGCTTCGTATTTGTTATTAAGCACAGCAGCAATTTATTACCGAAGTATTTAAATCTGGAAAACCAATCAAGTATTGCATATGTATGTTTGTTGCACCATTGCTAGATATGATAATCGCCATATACAGTACTATATTCGTCTTACCAAAAAATTACAAAAATAAAATCAGCGTATTTCTGAAATACTTTCATTCAGACGACCATAATCAAGGGCACTGTTCTTGAGAAGCATTTGTTGTTATTAATTTGTTCTTTCGTTTTATTTGCTGTCTTTTCAGTTTAGAAGAAGGTGCAAAAAAATTACCATAAAGTCCGTATATAGATTTGCAATATCATCGAATGCTTATTTGGGGTTTGAAAAGAGACGGAGATATAAAAAGTCTACCTAACTACATAACAACTGTGTGGGCCAAGGCAAAACCTGCTTGTCTTCACGAAAATTAAAATATTATTCTATGTCTCTTAATCGCAGACTCTATGTC
>JXWR01000419.1_pt1 | contig 24702 bp, 13 predicted proteins | sample 315541 | NCBI WGS metagenome assembly JXWR01 (sample SAMN03273951, study PRJNA271842) | soil metagenome | isolation source: rice field ambient CO2 | place: India: CRRI Experimental farm Cuttack,Odisha-753006 | collected 2013-12-17
TGATACTTGAAAATCGATTTGCATCAAGACGCGTGGATGGTTTAGTGGTAAAATTCAACGTTGCCATCGTTGGGCCCCGGGTTCGATTCCCGGTCTACGCATTTTTTTGGTTCCATTTGGAATTGAATTTTTTCAAATTTTTGTCACCCAAAATGTCAGTTTTCATAAGTTATATGTGTCCAGGTTGGAACGCTATACTATGTGATGCACTTGATACTCTTTAGTGTTTTTGTTGGAATACTCTGGTCTCCAAGTCAAGCATGTAGATCTCAAATTTGAGGGTACAGCTTTGTTCTCGTTTTTTGGTCGTATAAAATCTTTTTGGTAGCTCTTTTTGGTACTTTTCCTCTGTTAGTAATCTTTACAGATTGAGAAACAGCAAATAGTGCTTTTGATTACAATCTTATGTTAACAGATATCGTAACGTAGAATAATAAAAAACTAGCCGACTTCACGGTCTAATAGATGATGTGCTATAAAAAAGGATTAAAGTACAAACCGTGATGAATAATAAACAAAAAAAAAAGAAACCAAAAAAAAACGATAGGATTGGAAAAGAAAAAATATATAACAAACAGAAAATAGATGGCGAAACAATTAATGAAAAGAAAATGAGCTAAAATTAAACAGCAATGATTTAGTCAGTCTTATAAATTAAAGAAACACCTTCGTCACCAGCAGTTATGAGCTTATTACCATTATCTTGAACCACAAAATCCAAGACACCCATATTATGACCAACACCGACAAACAATTCAGTAGCAGCTCTGACATCCAACTTGTAAATCTTGCCGTTCAAACAACCAACGATTAAAATGTGGCCTTTATTGACAAACTCAACTTTGGTGATGGCATCATCAAATTTAAGTGATCTTCTCAACTTCCAAGTCTTGGAATCGAAGAAAAACAAATCACCAGACACCAAACCCACAGCTAAGATAGACAAACCAGAACACCAGTCCAAAGCCTCTATACTGGCTTCATAAAAATCTTGGTCCTCTTTTAGTTCAATTGCTTTAAAAAAATTGGTTATGTTACCGGAAACTGTATTGAAAACAAACACAGATCCGTCTCTTGATCCAACAGCCGCAATGCTCAAATCATCGGCAACGGACAAAGAAACCCAAGGTGGCACTTCACCCTTATAGTCAGTAGATTGAAATTTAAAAATCTGTTCATTAGTGAAACAATTCCATTGAATAATTGAAGAATCTTCAGAGCAAGTGATCAAAGATAAAGAGTCCAAGTCATTGGTATTAACAAATTTGCCACTAGTACACTCAGTGGAATGAGAGAACCCACTCATCACTTGCGTAATTTCTGGGGCTATTTGATATACCCAAACGGATCCATCAGTGGCACCAAAGGCGAATATTGGTTGTTTTGGATGAACCTCAATCCAGGTGACTTCTTCCACAGTTTCCACTTCACCATGCAACTTCCACATTTGGCCCTTTTTGTATGACTTGTAAACAATTACTTTACCGTTCATGTCACCGGTAATGACATATTCACCGTCATAGGTGAAACCAGCAGCTACCACAGACTCAGTATGACCATTGATAGTGGCAATAATCTTTGGTGGTTGCAAATGAGTAGTCCAAATGTATGCCAAATTGTCACCACCACCGGTAACCACCACCGGAAGTTTTGGGTGCGATGCAATCTTAAATACGGAGTCTTTATGGTTATCAAAGTAAGTCCAAGAGTTGTTGGACATGTCAATTTCTAACACTTCATCTTCGTCATCGCCGTTTCCTTGTTCGGCACTTTGAGCTCCGCCACTGATTTGTTCGACATCATCATCATCTTCATCTATTGGCTCTGCATCATTTCCATCATCAACGATTTCTTCTTCCACCTCATTGGCGGCAATATACTCGTCGATTTCTTCATGTGGTTGCTCTGCACTCATTTTTTTCTTTTTTTTGTGTAATTAATTAACTAAAAATGAGCAGTATTGGCCAATTCAATGATAGTTTGAGATATACACCAAATTAGTAATCTGGAAAGAGAAGGCAAAGAGCCCTTTGGTCTCATTAAATTTCTTAATTTTTTATTTTTTTTTTTGCTTTCAAAAATTTTCACATGACGCATGTACCTCAATCATGGGCCATTTAGAGATGCACAATTTTTTTTTTTTTTAATTTCTTGTTTTTTGGAGCAGAAAGAAATTTCGATCAGGTTCGGTAACATTTTCACTTCCATCAAAGACACCATATAAGCATACAAAGCAAAAAGAAACGACTTTTGATCACAATAGAAAAAAAAAAAAAAATAAACAAACAAGCGAGCTAAAGAGTGTACACTTGATAATACTATAATGTCTGACAAATTCTTGGGAGACAGTAGATCACGCAGCGATAGCGACAGCGAGAATATAGAAAATGCTCAATTGAAAGCTAAGAATAATCAGAAAGTAGCAAAGCTAGACCTCCAAGCTACAATGAACTTAGGAAGTGATGATGGGGAGAACGATAGCAGTGAAGGTGAAGAAGACGTCAGTGTATCGGAAGCAAAGTTAGTAAATGGCAAAAACTCGAGTCTTAAGAGAGGACACTTTGATGCGTTTGACAATAACAGTGAAGAGAGTGACAGCGAAGAAGAAGAAGATGACGAAAGAGATTCAGCAAAAATAAAGGACCGGACTGCCAAAAAAATAAATCGTTTAGATCAGCGAGAAGAAAGCGATGACGATGATATAATATCTGACAACGACAACACCATAGCCACTACGCAGACGCAAACTCCAAGCAGCAGCAATAATGATAAGGATGAGCTAGACAGTGGGCTGTTGAAACAGCTTACTCAACAATCGTCCCTTTTCAAAGATAAAAATCCAGGTTCTATTTCTCAATCCAAATTAGCCAAAATTGAGAAAAAACTCAAAAAGACCGGTGTTATTTACATCTCTAAAGTACCGCCGTACATGAAGCCAGCCAAAATGCGTCAAATCTTGCTACGATTCGGCAAAGTGGACCGTCTTTTCCTCAAGCCAGAGACGCATCAACAGTTCCAAAAGAGAGTCAAACGCGGTGGTAACAAAAAAAGAATGTATGTTGAAGGGTGGGCTGAGTTTATGGACAAACGCGATGCTAAATTATGTGTAGCTACATTGAACGGACAGAAAATTGGTGGGAAAAAAGGTAGTTTCTACTATGATGATATGATGAATATGAAATACTTGAAGGGCTTTAAGTGGATTGATTTGACGAGTCAAATGGCTAAGGAGAATGAGGTGAAACAATCTAAGTTGATGATGGAAATTTCGAATGCTAATAAGTTGAACAAGACGTTTATTAGAAACGTGGAAAAGTCCAAGATGATTGGTAATATACAGAAGAAGAGAAAGCAACGAGCAGAAGAAGCTGAGACAGAAGATAAAAACAAGGAGTGATTTTTGGAGAGTAGTTCACTAGTATTTATTAAGTTTTATTTTTGTAATTTGGGTGCTGCTTTGTGTAGCATTTTGGCATAAATATACAATGTAACAATTATTTTGAGTAATTGGTGACGCTGTTGTAAAGTAGCAAATGTTTCTAAGTTTTAACAATATTATTGCATCATAACTATGCCCACTAAAAGCAAGTGCATGGAGGCGACTTACTCAAAAACTGTCAAGCAATTAATATCGAGAATTCAAGTTTTGAATCAAAACGCAATTGGCGTTCATTATCAGTGGAAGCATAATAGAAACTTTCAATAAGTTTGCCATTAAAAGTAATTTGTAGCCTCTCATAGCGTATTGATGCTAATTGTTTACAGGCTTCGTTCAGAAAAAAAAACAAAGAACAAAAAACAAAAAACAAAAAAACAAAGAACAAAAACAAGAAACAAAAAAACAACAACAACAACAACGAAAAAACAGAGAACAAATGTATATTAGAGCACAGACCGAACCAAGATAAAAAACATGCCAGGTAGAACAAATTAGCAGGCTATTTGAATAGTAAAAAACTGAAAATATAAGCAATTGTATGTAACACAGAATTAAAACAAAAAATAAAAGGGTAAGAGACAAAACAGACAAAAGAAAAGAAACTAATAGTTTATAAGCAGAAGTGATAAAAAATAATAATAACAGAGAGGTTAGAACAAAACGGTAGCAAAATATGCGATAATGATGAGGTGCAAATCGAAAATGATGCAAAAGTGAAATAAGTGAGTGGCTATATACACAAAGAACAAAAACAAGCAGTAAAAATGACTAAAAAACGTTATATAGTCAAAACATCATAAAACAAACGTTTATCATGAAAATCTTTCTGGATTTTAAAACCTGAAATGAATTTTGAATTTTGAATTTTGAATTTTGAATTGGATATGAAACCTGTAAATTCAGGGATAATATTAATCTTGAACTTTAGTGTTCAAATGTTCAAACAACCAATGGTTTATTAATCTCAATCTTGGAGTACATATCTAATATGGCATAATAGTGTCCTAAAATGCCAAAAAGCACAAAGATATGCCATAGCGTATGCGATGCAAAAACATAATCAACCCACCATAATGACCAAAAAGTGCCATTTTTCTCCGTCTTGTTTGGTTCACTAAGGAAATGTTTTTCCAAAAACTTTTTATCAATCAAGTTTTCGCAATGGCAATCTTCATCTATAATTTTATCTTTCTCATCCATGGAAGTTTCTGGTGACAAGACTTTAGCCATTCTCATTTCTTCATTAATGGTTTGATATAAACAATTAGTATCTGGCAAGCATTCGTCTAAGACCACATCGGATCTCCATCTTTCTGGGATCAACAAACTGTAAAAAATGACACCAGTAGCATAAGAAGCAAACGAAACAAGCAATGGGGCAAAATACTTAAAACTGTGGACAAAGCCTTTGTAAAAACCCAAAAACACAAAACAAGTTGCCCCAGAAGCCGCTAAAAGCACAAAGAAGCAAATCCGCAAGGGTCTGCTTTCTGGTCTATCAAAATGTGGAGACCAGTTCAAGTAAAAACCTAGACAAGCTAAAGTACAAGTCAAACAAACAAAGAAGATTTGAGCCTTGACATAGTAATATAAAGCAGCATACTCAACACTAATGATAGAAGCACTGATCAAAACAGTGATACCGGTGTAGTCAACACACACACAACGATTTCTGAATGGCATATCTGCTGTACCAGTAAATGTGTGCCAAAATGTAGAGGAAAGCAAACAGTTCAAAGCAGCAGCAAGGAAAATGTAAACAAAAACATGGTCCACCCAAGAGATTGCATTGTTGTATGCTTCACTGGATGGAAAATGGTGAATAGAAAGGAATAAAACTAAGAAAAAGCCAAGAAAGTGGGACCAAATATTGGAAGTCTCATTATGAAAAGGAAATGAAAATATACTTTTGACCAACGTAGTGCGCTGGTTGTAAAAACGGTAACCATTGATGATGAATCTATTTTCTCTCCACAAGAATGGTAATTGATAGTAGTGCAAGTATTGTCTCAAGCCAGTTTCAACAGCCAAGTCGTAGTTGTAATAGTTAAGGTAATCAATGTTAAATTTTGGCTGGAAATTGCCAATGAGCTGATCCAAACGGTTAAGCTTGTGTTCGAGGTACTCTAAACCGGTTAGAATTTGCTCGTGCACTGAGCTCTTGACGGCCAAGTCTGGTGGAGGTGAAGCTTGGAACAATGATGAGGACAACGAATGGAACAAGGCAGTATAGTTTTCGTTGAAAAAATTATTGATTGTTTCTAGCTTAGAAGAAGTTGACTCGAGAAGTGACTTCTTCATAAGTTTAAGAGACTCGTAAAACCTATGCAAATCATCCTCGTTTAGTTGTTTCTTGCTGGCGGCAATAGCATCAGCATCAGCAACCGCATTAGCAAGGGCCTGGTTCGTTGGTGCTGATGTTGCTGTCGTTGCCGATTTTTGATTTGTCTTTCTGTTGTTATCGTTACTGCTACCAGCACTAGATCTTCTTGACACAAAGTAGTGCTCAAAAGTATCGAGTTTCTGTTCAAGCTTTTCTAAAAAGTTGTCAATAGTGCTAAGTAAGTCTTCTTCAAGCAAAGCGACGTCACCATTCTTCAAGTTCTGTAGCACGGAAACACTGCTGCCTCTTCTTCTGCGCTTAACAGTTGTGGATGGCGGTGCTAATGACGACGATGTGGCTAGGTTGCTGCTATTGCCGCTGTTGTCATTGCTGCCATTGTCGTTACTATTGGCATCAACGATTTCATTGTCGCTGTCAGTGTGATTGTCAATGGTGATATTGTTTATCCTGATGGCCTCAGAAGCGCTGAGTTTGTACGCTTTCGTGGTAGTAGCGGTGGTTGCAGTTTGCTGAAAGGACATGTTGTGTGCAGTGATGATGAGCGGGTAGGGATAAGAAAATATGGAAATGTAGGTGAGTAAGTATATTTATATACTATATCAGAATATATGGGGGCTTGTCTTAGCCAGCAGGACCACTTAATCGCTGTCAGTGCGGTTCAATCAATCTCAATCAGTCAGTTAGGGCGCAGTAGTGATCTGAAGCGTGGAAAGAAAGGAAAGAAGTCAAGAAAAAGAAATACAGAAAAAATAAAGAAAAATAAAAAAAGGGCTCTCCGGAACCTTTAACTACGAGGGCACGTGCACCTATTGCCAGCCAATTGCATCTTGCAGTAATTAGCGGAAGTTATACAAACAGAGTCGATACACTGGATGGCATTCAGGGAATATTTCATTTGGCATTACATTGTTGCGCCCCTGTCAGGGTTTGTCTATCTATGCTGGTTTGTCTATCTGTCTATATATATAAATATATATACTTGCTTGCTGTTCTCCAAACAAGCTTTATAAGCTTCACAAGCTTTGCGCTGGCTCAACCAGCCTTATCACAAGCTTGAATATCTTTCACAAGCTGCTTTTGCCTACACATACTTGTAAGGATTGAGAATGCCGTTAGGGTCGTAGTGTTGCTTGAGCTGCTTAATCAATTTGATCTCGTTCTCGCTCTTGCTGTAGCCAATGTAGTTCTTCTTTTGAAAGCCAAGCCCATGCTCAGCAGAAATAGACCCATTTTTGGATTGGATCCATTCGTACACAAATGGCTCAATTGCCTTTTCAACTTCCTTGCTGTATCTTCTCACAGCGACATTCAAGTGCAAGTTACCGTCACCAACGTGCCCATATCCAATAGGAGCAATCACTGGGTATTCATCGGTTTCACCAATCAAGTTAGCTTCTTGCAATTTAGCTTCAACAGCAGGAATAAGATCGTAGAGCACCTCCAATGGTAAAGAAACGTCGTATTTGTAGACACCACCATTGGCTTGAGATGCTTCAGGAATATGCTCTCTCCAGGTCCACAAGTTCATCAACTGGGTGTTATCCTGGGCAACAATACCATCAGCAACAATTTCTTTTTCCATTGCGTCTTCCAAGAATTTTTCCAACTTGGCATCATCGTGGTCTTTATTGGAACCGGAGGTCTCAATCAACACATAGAATGGATATGGCTCTTCCAATGGATGGTCAACTTTGTTATGCAACTTAACTAACTCTTGGGATTTGTGATCCATGAATTCAAAAGCAGACAAGATTTCAGATAAGCTGCTCTTAGCTTCAATAAAAGCCTTTTGTACTGCTTCATAAGATTCCACACCCAAAAAGGCAATGTTTTGCGATTTAGGACGAGGTGGACACAAGATCGAAAACCCAGTAATCACCCCCAAGGTACCTTCAGAACCAATGAAAAGTTGTTTCAAATCGTACCCAGTATTATCTTTTCTCAAAGAATGCAAAGAGTCAACAATAGTACCATCTGCCAACACCACTTCAAGCCCAAGCACTGTACCATGCAATGATCCGTAACGAAGCAATCTCAACCCACCGGCATTGGTGGCAATGGTACCACCAACATGACATGAACCTTTAGCTCCCAAATCAAGCGGGAAAATATATCCATGCTCAGCAAGATAGTTGTCAGCGTTTTCCAAGATAAGCCCCGCATCAGCTTTAAAAATACCACTGACTTTATCAAATGACCTGATCTTGTTTAACCCGCTTAATGAAAGCACAATCTCGTCAAAGATAGGCACAGATCCGCCAACAAGACCAGTGTTACCACCTTGTGGTACAACTGCAAGTTTTTTCTCGTTACAGTACTTAATGATTTGTGAAACTTGTTGAGTGGTTTTCGGCTTAAGTACAAGCTTGGACTGACCTTTGTATTTTCTCATGTAATCCTCATTGTAAAAGTCCAAATCTTCTTTACCTTGAATGATGGCGTTATTGTCATTATTGAGCACCGACTTGAAAAATTCCAAATCTTCTGCCTCAAGTTGCTTGAAGTTCTCGTTTCTGACAACGGTTGTGTATGACTCAGCGGTGAGAGCCACGGGTTTTTTGGTTTTCGCAGCATAGCAGCGGCGCTGTGGTTGCTGTCTATAAAGAGCAGAACTCAAAGTTGGGGCAGTTTTGGCAAGAGACAAGCCCGAAGTAAGACGAGCAGATCTCTGAGCAGTAGCCCACAAGGCACGCGATCTAAGAACCAGCTTCATCGTGGGAGGTGGGTGTGTTTTGTTGGAGTGCAATGATTGGTTGTCCCAGACGCTTTCCTTTCTCTTGGTCCCCGGCGACTGAAAAAGTCGATTTGAGATTTTTCTTTCTTTTGCAGTTTCTGGCTATTTTTGCTTCGATCAGTGGTCATGTGATAGATGTTAGGAGCACATACCCAGATCAATTCAGGAGTGTATCATATATATATATACATATATATAGACATGGCAATCCAGCTTGTCGATTATTTAGCTTTGTTGGTGGTTATATGTGGACAAAGTCTTGGTCAAGCTGAGTGCGGTCCGTGAAGCACATTGGCTTCATTTTGGTGTACGCTTTATATAGGCAGTTAGGCTACGGTGAAGCTGCTTGTCCACATTGGAGCGAAAAGCCTATAACGATAGTACAAAAAACGCTACTTGCAATAACGGTTAAAAACATCTAAAAACGCCTATATTATTAGTAACTGTGCTATATAGAGTAGAAACATGAACTCCTTTGGGTTGAACTAAAGATAGTTACACAAGTAAAAAAAAGTAAATAAAATGGGCAAAAGCAGTGAAATAAGAAGAGAACGATAAAATTAAATAAAAAGTAAACGAATTGGAAAATTGTGCAAAGTTATTTGCGTGTTTTTATGGAAATATTTTGATTTTTTTTTTGTATGTTTTGTGAATTTTTTCTTTTTTTCTTTTTTAGTAGTTTTCTAACAAACAGTTTCAATACAAAACACGTTGAAGCAAGAAAGAAAAAGTGCAAAAGTGCTAGTGTCAGAAAGAACACAAAATGCTTAATAAAGCAAACGAATAAGGATCTTGTACGGAGTATTGCTCAACTCTTTGTACAAGGACTCGATCTTAGCTTCATTGACATCTGAGATATCAGCCATCAAGTAAGCAATACCAGATCTGGAGTCAGAATATTGTTTTTCAATGTTATGGCCAGACAAGATATTGTTAACGGTTTTCAAAACACCTGGAACATTTTGATGAATATACAACACTCTCACGTAGTTTTCTTGATCCAAGTCCAAGCTTCTCAATGAGACTTCAGGGAAGTTCACTGCACCAACCGAGGTACCTTCATTGATGTATTTGGTTAACGCGGTACTGACTTCCACACCAATAGCTGATTGAGCTTCTTCAGTAGATCCACCAATGTGCGGCGTCAAGATAATGTTACGCAATGAAGCCAATTCACTGACCCATGGGTTCAAGTTATTGCTGAAAAGTCCAGCACCATTCTTTGGTGGTTCATGGGGATACACGTCCAATGCAGCGCCGCCAATTTTACCAGATTTCATAGCCTTGATCAATGCAGGAATATCCACCACTGTACCTCTAGAAGCATTGATAACGTAAGCACCATCTTTCATAATGGCAAATTGTGGAGCACTCAACATGTTCTTGGTATCTTGAGTGGCTGGGACGTGACAAGTAACGAAATCAGAGTTACGCAACAATTCATCCAAAGTTTCAACTTGCTTAGAGTTACCTAGGGCCATAATGGTAACCACGTCATAATAAAGAACATTCATACCCATGGACTCAGCCATAACGGACAATTGAGAACCAATGTGACCATAACCAATAATCCCCAAGGTTTTACCTCTAATTTCCCAACACTTGGTGCTAACTTTATTCCAAGTACCAGTGTGCATTTCAATGGATCTATCACCCAATTGTCTAGCCAATGAGATAATTTCACCAATTACCAATTCGGCTACCGATCTGGAGTTGGAAAATGGAGAGTTGAAAACAGCAACACCAATCTTGGCAGCGTATTCCAAATCAACTTGGTTAGTACCGATACAAAAACAACCAATAGTAACTAAATTTTTCGCATGTTTAAGAACATTTTCCGTAAGCTTAGTCTTGGATCTGATACCGATGGCGTGCACGTCTTCGATCTTCTTTATAAGCTCATCCTCGGGTAATGAGGTCTTGTGAAATTCAACTTGGTAACCTTGTTTAGTAAGAATATCAATAGCAGTTTTGTTAACGTTTTCAAGCAACAAGATTTTGATGTCACCCTTAATGAATGGCTTCAATGGCTTGACTGGCTTAGCAGAAGCGGCTGGGTTGGCAAGGTTGCGGCCATAACTACCACTGAGGTTGAGGTAGTTCTGGGATGGGGAAGTGCTAACAGCATTGTCGTTTCCGTTGCTATCAAGGGACAAATTTTGGACGCCCTGACCGATTGGTTGTGGAGAGGACATTTTTCTTTGGCTATTGGGAAATTGGAGAGTGGTGACAGTATAGAATGGTAATTATTTCCGGCCATAAAGATTGACTGAAGGAGCTCGAGGCCGTCGACTTAGTATTTATATTATGCCCCGCTGCAGATGAAAAATTTGCCCGATCATGTGTCTTGGCTCAATCGACAATGAGTAATCCTCGCCGTAATATAAGGGCGACGACGACAACAAAAACAACAACAACTGCAACAACAACTGCAACAACGACAACGGCGAGCAGTGTAACGACAAATCCCGTCAGATTATCTCTCCATTGGGTAGTTTAATCGTCTGAACCGCAACTACATATAATTGCCTTTGCTACAAGACAGCACCCATATCAGGACTGCAAATTCTGAGTGTCCATGGGTGTCTCTGGATCCGCTTCTTTGGATCCTATTTCGCTGTTTAATACCGCAAATAATAAAACCAAAAATTTCACTTCGGCCGCCCAATGAAATTGCGGAACATCAGAATCACGTCTCAAACCACCACAGCCTTGGCTGTGCTCCCCAAGTCAAAATTGAATACGCTGACCCAACCGCACGCTCTGCTAATTATTTGTTGGGCTAACTCTGCCTAAGTGAATCTCGCTTCCTCTGTAGTTTGGTGTAGTTTTTTGGTTAGAATAAGCTCGCTATCTTCAGTAAGTCAATTATACTACGTTAACGTTTTTCCGAATTTCGTCCTACGATTTACATCATCAGTCATTCATCATCCCAGGAGCCTATCCACCCATCCCTGTACGTCTGTCGCTACAATAGCACTATTGCCTGTTTAATCGCAAATAGCTTAAGCAAATGCTCGTTCCTTATTTCTTTTCGGTAGATAATCAAAAGCACAAAAACTAAATGCTTACTACAATTGTAGCTGTCAGCACTAACTGAAAACTGTATTATCATTTTTATTATTACTATATGAAATGTTGCCCCTAGTTCCCCGTAGGCACTAATCTGAAGGCTAAAATATCATTCTTATTAGTATCCACCACATCTTCTTCACTGACTTTGATACCACCCACCCCTTCAATAGCAGCAATTGTCACATCTCCCATGATTTGTCTAGCAACTTTACCCACCTGGGTACCACGTTTCACCAACACGCAATCTCTAAAAACATAATTACCAGAACTGCCACTGAACGTATTGATATTTCTGACTGGATAAACCGGCACCAAGTCCAAAACTTCAGCAGCAGCTTGCAACACTTGTACTACCCCAGTAGATCCAAATCTAAACAAAACTAAGTCTCTAATCTTTTCTACTCGTTCTTGAAGTTTTTCATCCAATGGTTTGAGGGTGCTATCTTCAGGTAAATCTTCCGCAGTATCAACAAATTCTGTACCTTCTTCATACTTGATAAAACCTTGCTTTGCTAATTTTCTCAAGAAAATTTCAGTGATTGCCGATGTTAAAATAGCTTTTGTCTCTGGATACTTGAGAACAATCTTACTGACATTTTTGTCAGCATCCGGATGATCAATCTTGTTCAAACTAAGCACGGTAGGAAACTTCACCGCCATAAATGCTTTCACAACCATAGTAATTGTATCATTGTCCCATTTTTCCAATGGTGGTAAATTACTAGGCAATCTATCTAATGCCTTTTGCACTAAGCTTAAATTGGCACCGTAACCACTGAACTGCCTCTGCAAAGTTTCTACCGTTGTAGACTTTGTCGAAGTATGTCTTCTTACCAACGATCCCCAATTTTTGGTTAAATTACCTTGCACCCATCTTCTAATTTCATCTTGAAGCCATTCAATGTCATTTAATGGATCGTAACCTCTAGTAGCCTTACCTTCAGAGTCTGTGGTACCACTAACGTCAACAACGTGGATCAATGCATCTGCAGTAGACAAATCAAAAAGGAACTTGTTACCTAAACCACGGCCCTCATGGGCACCAGGAACAAGACCAGCAACGTCAAGTAGCATGATAGGGACAAATCTAGTACCATTTTTACAAGCACCGTAGTTTGGTTTACACAGACTTTCTTTGTTAAATCTGGAACAAGCGCATGGCACTTGGAGGTAACCTAGGAAATGTTAGTACGAAAAATCCTTTCCTTTGAGGCTCAATAGACTTTGAGATTAGCTGTCTGACATAGTATACCCCAATAGAAAGATTTGAATGATACCATATAGTCCATGGAGCGCTTTTACTTCTATTATGTATTTGATTTTAGTGAATTATGCTATGTGTAAAAATACTTCAGGATGCACGAAATTGAAAACGATTATTAAACAATAATTCATGAAGTGTGCTAAGTTATTTCAATTTTTGCAAAGCCATACAATACTCATTTTTTTCATTTTCATTTTCTTGAGATAATTGAACACAGTGAACTACCTATGCAATGACGTGATGACCAACTGTTTTCATAATCTTGAAAAGTTGAGTATCAGCTGGTTGATATTTCCCATGTTCAAGAATTCATATTTCTGGTAAAATTATTATTGTATTAATGGTCTTCATGTTACTCATCTCTTATCTTCTTTGGCGCTATATCAAAACTTTGATTTTCTGTGAAACCGTTTTTGAGGAATGACTCGAAATTAAATTTTTAGTCAATAAAACCATTGGTTATTATAAAGAAAAGTATTAGAGGAAGATACCAATTTTTCTGCGTGTCGCTATCAATTCATCAATGTCCATTGCCTCGTCAAATATCCAATATATATAAAAACAGAAAATAGCAAGACACATACCAGTTGCCTTATTTGGCTCAATTGTAGTAAATGGAAACGACCCAACTTTAGCTCCAGCATCAGTTAAACCTGGATAGATGAGTTTATGTTAGTAAATCTGGTAATTTGGCGCTTAGCTCCGAAAAGATGAACATGCAGTTACACTTCAACATAGCTGCTGCGATTTTATATGTGTTATAAGATATTTAGTTTATCGTGGCTGAAAAGAAACATACTGTTAAGCCTACAAAATTCTGTTAGTTTGTTGTTCAGGAGATTTATCACCAGTATAATTAGCAAATTACTATAATGCTGGTGCCGAATCAATAAATAAATTTAAAGGTTAGAAAAGAGGCATCCTATAGCACACCGGCATGGAGCAACATACGTGGTGGACTTTCCGCTGGAAGGCTTTCCAACAATAGCAATTAATGGATCTCGTGGCATATTTTATATTAATAGTAAGAAAGAAAAAAAGCAAGCATAGATGGATATCAATCAAAAATACTACCTTACAGAGACTCTATCTATATTCTCGGTATCTCTTCAGCCGCTTTTGACGCAGAGTAGCGATCAAATTTTTTTTCGTCTTATTTTTCAAGTCTCCAAAGACTAAAATTGCATGCACGTGAACCAACATAGTCTGAAGTCACTGCAAACACTATAGAGTGAATTGTTATTAATGCGTTTTGATCTAGATAAACTGATGCAATCTAAAAACACAACCTACAGCAAGGACCAAAAACTAAAACAATGTATATTTACAAGTCTTCAATTAGATCGAGCCACTGGGGTTCACCAATAATTCACTCAAAAATTATAATTTATGCAACTTCCTAATCTTCAACTCCCTTATCCAATCACATCTTCTTGATGGCATCGGACAACTGGACAAATGTCCCATTAGCCCCGCTGACCGGACCTTTAATCAACACGTATCCTTCTTCTGTATTAACTTCCACCACTTTAGAGTTCTGTATCGTTACGTGTCTGTGTCCCATATGACCAGGCATCTTTCTTCCTGGATAAACTCTACCTGGGGTTTGGTTCATACCATATGAACCACCATGTCTATGGGCCACCGACGTACCGTGAGATGCTCTCAACCCAGCGAAATGCCATCTTTTCATCACACCAGCAAAACCTTTACCTTTACTGACAGACTGCACATCCACAAATTGACCAGGTTGGAAATGATCTGCTTTCAATTCAGTACCCACAGGGACCAATCCACTTTCATCTTTAACTTGAAATTCATAAACTGCTTCTTTTGGAGAAACCACGGCTTTCTCAAAATGACCCAAAAGGCCCCTGGAGATCTTGTCTGGGTTAGCATTACCGTAGCCTAGCTGCACTGCATAATAACCTTCTTTAGCTGCGGTCTTGTTGTAAATAACTTCAACAGAATCGATCTCCACCACAGTACATGGAAATCTGTCACCAGATTCAGTATAGTATGGAATCATTCCACGCTTTATACCAATGAGGCCCGGTCTTAATGGAAGTCTTTTTCTTAGTCTTGCTTGCTCGGCGCTATGGTTCACTGGCTTGGCCTTGGTAATCGTACCGGTAACCGCATCAAGTGAAGTCAATGATGCACCCGTTCTCACAAACTTTGGCACTTGGGCTATCACCTTTGCGTTGAAAGATAGCTTGTTAAGTAGTATGCTGGACATTTTTTTCCTTTATTGGTAATCTGCTGTGGCCCTTGATAGCTAATATTTAGACCTGCTATTGCAATAATAGAAAGATTTTTTTTCTCTTTATTTGGCACTTTTCTTTAATTTTCAGTGATTGGAAAAATTGGAAAAAAAAAATATTAGCGAGGAATAGGGTTACCCGAACATACTGAAAATATAGATTATGAATAGGGAAATGATGATGATAATGATGATAATAATAGCAAGATATTAGGCTAACAGTGGAAAAAAAACAAAAGACAATAAAGAAAACAATTGACAAAGGCGGCAATAAGAGCCTTTTAGACATTTGGGTTCTGGGGCGAATTTGACGTAAATGCGTAGTATCTTGTGATATTGAGCAAAAAGAGAAGCTGCACCTATGAACGCAAAATACGGCAAACAATTTGTTTAGATCCCTACGAACACAATCAAATAAGCTAAAACATTACAGATGTATATTCAGGAACGCTCTATTATATACAATCAAAAGACGATGCAGCGTAGAGGAAGAGGAAGTCTATGGAGTGGGAAACATCCAGTGAAACAGGAAACGAGAACAAAAATCCAACCAACAAGCACGAAGCGAAGAAAAGAATAAGAAAATAAAAAATGAATGAATAAACGAATTGATAAACAAATTCCTCATTTGATTTTCTTGTCCTTAATCTTGATGGTTTCATCATCAATGTAAATACCTTTACCCTTGTATGGTTCTGGTGGATGGAATTTACGCAAGTTAGCAGCAAACAACTTCACCTGCTGCTTGTTAATGCCTTCAATGACCACTCTAGTTGGCACTGGAGAGCTCACTGTAATACCATCAGGTACTGTTAAACCTTGCATTATCGAAGCACCAACCTTCATCGATACAAATTGTTTGCCAGTTTCTTTATCTTCCAGCACAGTGGCTCTGTAACCAGTCCCCACGAGCTTCAAAATGGCTAAATGACCTTCAGTAACACCTGTGATGTTGTTGTTCAAAATTGAAGCCACCGTGCCCCACATCAGCCTTTGAATACGATCTTTAATATCATTTACTGACACTTGAAGTTTGTCGGCAACGCTGCGGTCAACATTGACGAAGTCTGGTACAATGAAATCAAGTTCACCTTTTGGGCCTTTGATTTTAATGTTTTGAGATAAGTTAATTCTCGTTTTACCCTTTATAACCACACGAGGTAAGCCTACTTTCTCAAGAGAGCAAGTGACGTCTGGGGCAAGGTAGATTGGCGCTGATCCAATATGGGAAAGCGGGAATGCAGTACTGGAGAAATCACGAGCTAAGGGCGTGCTTGTTGCTCTGATGGGCGTGCTGAGACGGAATACTGATTTGGAAAGAAAGCTCATTGTTGATGGTGGTAGTGCAGAAGATAGGTGTTGTCCTGTTCTGGTTATTGTATCACTCTCTCACTACCACTTATTTACTTTCCTCCGTTTGTAGTTCTTGTTATTCGCTTTGATTTTGTTAGTTGAAAAATTTTGAATCTCACCGTGCAGCCAGCTCACAAGACGCCGGGCAACCCTCCGCCAAAAATTTTTAGGACCGCGATGAGATAGGAAAAAATACTAATTACTGAATATATTTTGAAATATTCATCTCATGATTTAGACATCTTGGTAGTGTTTTGAGAAGAACTTTCTAATAGGTAGACATTGATAACCAGTCAAACCAGAACTATTTTAATTACAAGGAAAGGCTATATCAAACAATAATCAGGAAAAATGGTCAGAAAGTTGAAACATCATGAACAAAAGCTCCTTAAAAAAGTCGACTTCTTCGACTGGAAGCAAGACCAAGGCCATCGTGACGTCGAAGTGATGCGCCGGTATCATGTTCAAAATCGTGAAGATTATCATAAATATAACCGTATTTGCGGTGAAGTGAGAAAATTAGCTCGACAACTAAGTTTACTACCGCCAGCAGATCCAGTGCGTATCAAGCATGAACAACTTCTATTGGAGAAGTTGTACGCCATGGGAGTAATCAATACCAAGACTAAGGTATCAGCATTAGAAAATAGCGTTACTGTGGCAGCATTGTGTCGCCGTCGTGTTGGAGTAGTAATGCAAAGGTTAAAGATGGCTGAGACCATCAGTGATGCCGTGAAGTTCATTGAACAAGGCCATGTTAGAGTGGGGCCAGATATTATTACTGATCCTGCCTTTTTGGTTACTAGAGACATGGAAGACTACTTGACGTGGGCTAATGGTAGTAAAATTAGAAGAAATATTGCTTCTTACAAGAACCAAGTTGACGATTTTGAATTGGAGGATTGAATGTTTAAGTAATTTATGAAAAAATGTTTTCAATAATGGCGGTGTTTTGAGAAGATGTGCCAACTTTACATTTGCCAGGTTAGGAGGTCGATTGGGTTACTATTCATTGAAGATTTGTTTGCCTTAGTACTTGATTGCTGTAACTGGAACTTGCTTTTTTAGGCTGAGAGCTGCTTATGATATTGAACATCACAGCTCCAGGACCAATACCATCCACCAGCTTTTCTTCGCCTGAGTGTTGGCTTTAGACGATCACTAATATATCTAATAGTGTCAAACAAGCCAAACAAGCCAAACAAGGTCTTGTACACTTAGCCAAACTCATTAGATAAGCATCCTTTCATATAAGCCATTGTACTATAGTTATCTTTTTTTTTATTTTTTTTTTTTTATTTTCCTTTTATCTGTTTACGTTTATATAGTTTTTGATAGTTCACGCAAGGTTTTGTTGAAAACGAATCTTATTATGACAACCACAAATTGTAATTTTTTTTTTAAAAAAAAATTCGGCACAATTTTGTGCTGCAGTCAGTTCTATTATTAATATTTCTTGCCGTGATGTTGTGTTCAAGGTGAGTTAGTAGAGGTTATGACTCTGGAAATGCATGACTTATTTATTGCTAGTATAGATAACAAATCAGGGTCACCGTAATATCCAAAAACAAAAAAGGTTATAGTAAAATATTATGATGTGTTTTATATTTATATTCTAACAAGGAAAGCAAACAAATTGAAAAAAAAAACAAGAAAAAAAAACATAGGTATCAGAAAGTATAATGTAAAATGTAAATAAGGGCAGATAGTAGCTGCAACAATAAGAACGGAAAAAAGAAGAGACAATAAATGCCAAAAAGTATAACTTTTTTGACATCGGCTTTCTTTGACCTTCTTTTTCAAACAAGAACGGAAAAGAATAAAAAAGATGGGTACAGTTTGAAACGTTTATAGGCTGGCTGGTTTGTTTGCTTGTTTGTTTAATGGGAATCTGTCCGCTGTCAAAAATAGTCCCCTGGTTTTTTTGCAGCCGTGCGAACTCAAAAGGAAGCAGGAATAGGTATAACATGCGAGTAAAGAAATAAACAAATAAGAACCAAAGCACAGCTTATTATAAAATGAACAGAAAAAATAAAGTGAAAGTTAAGACTGAAAAGATAAAAGACGTTAAACAATAGGCAGTAAAAGGTATGACGATATGTTGAGTGAAAAACAGTGCTTAAAGATGTTAAAAAGATGTCCTTATTTTTATAAGTTATGATAGGTAAGTGCATGAAACCGTTAATAAGACTGTGATAAAGAAATCAGAATAGGTAAAAAGCGAAGAATATTGAAAAAGAAGCAGTATCAAATTATTATCATGTCAATCAAAATCAAGACCCAGTGAGCCACAACCAAGAATTTCAAGGATTGGCTCAAACTGGAAATGCAAATGAAAACAATGATGGAACAATTTGTGATACATTGTCTGTCTCAAAATTAGCTGACGATTAAAGAGAAGTTTCTAAATTACTTGAACAATGGATCATCTAACATCTTTCTTAAATTCTTTTGACTGGATTTATTTCCAGCGCCTTTTTTTGGTAAAGTAGTTGATGGTGGTAATGGAGCTTGTGGAGGGGATGATGGAACCATTTGCTGTTGAGATGGACTATATCCAGGAGAGCCATAGGTTGGATTCATCTGCTGAGCGGCAAAAGCTGCTTTGCTGCTACCTGCTGGTTTGAACTTTTTGGCAGCGCCAAAGTCAGTAGTGTTCAACATCACTATACTGGATCTACTCATTGCAGAGGCAGAAGGAGCAGGAGCAGCAGCAGATGGCTGAGCGGCAAGGCCTGTAACTGCTAGGTTATTAGCATCTGCTGGGTTGAATACGCCAGGGGAAGTATTCATTGGTGGTGATAGCGTTGGAGACCAAGCTTCTGAGTGTTCAAGTGGGTTAAATGGTTTAGCTTTAGCCTTCGATGCTTTATTTTTATGCTGAGTCTTAGTTTGTGACTGAAATTCTAAAAAGTTAGAGTTGGTAACGTCGCCAAGCTCAGAAGCAGTCGGCAATTTCTTTAAAGGCTCAAGTGGTTTCACTGGGGCTGGTGGGGGCAATTGTTGAGGTGGTGGAGATCTTTGGTAAATGGTTTGGTCGGATTGTGGATATTGCTGTGGGTATTGTTGAAGGTGCTGTTGAGAATATTGTTGTGGGTCTTGATAAAGTATTTGTTGTCCTTCAAACTGTTGCTGATCATATTGCTGATGTAGTTGCTGTTGCTGGTCATACGGTACGCTATTCGATATCTGCTGATCAGAACTGAAGTTCAATGGCTTAGTTTGTTGAGGACTACTGTCTTCATGGATTGGATAGATGGTAGATTGGCGGTTGGTGATGGATTTAGTGGATTGAATAGTCGGATTAGCATCATAGTTGGAAGATGTAGTAGAGTAATTAGTCAAGCGTTTAGTCTTGGCATCGTCAAAAGCGGAATCTGGTGAAGGAATGTCGCTGTCGTCGTTGCTGTCAATAGTGTATCTATTAGTATCAACTTTTGGCAACTGCGGGCGACTTATTTCAGGATCTAAAAGATCTTCTTCCTTTGAATGCTTTACAGAATTGTTTCTGTCAAAGTAAACTTTGTAAACAGACTTCATCCTGCGTAAGTTTTCTTTCTGCTCGTCGGTCAAATTCTCATCATCAAGTTCATCATATTTAGAGACGCGACGTAAATCAACGTCGAGATAGTTATCAGGATTTGATTGAGGATCGTACTGGTCAGCAAAACCAACACTTTTGGCTTCAGTTTTCTTCTTAACGTTTAACTTTTCTTCAGCATAAATACCTTCATCATGGTCATCATGTTCAGGTTCAGGTTTAGGTTTAGGTTCAGGTTCAGGTTCAGTCTTATGTTCATCATGATCATATTTCTCTTTCTTTTCAAACGGACTGGCATCAATCTCATAAAAGCTATTTTCATTTTTGCTTTCTTCTTCTTCAATTGTTGAATTCTTTGGAGATGTGAAAACTTCATTTCTTAAAGTACTATTTGCATTATTGTTAGATTTTGACGTGGGTCTGTCATTTTGCTGAAATTGACGTTGCTTGAATGATTCGCTAGAAGGCGAAGGGGTACTACTGAAAGGATCATTTAAAGTGCTAGATTCGTAATCATCTTCTTTTTCATTGTTATCATTCTTTCTTCTACCGCTTTTAGCGCTATTATAACTAGACACATCGGTCAATGAAGAAGTACTGTCATAGGACTTCATGGTAGAATAAGCTTTGTAGTCGGTACCCAAGATCTTGGCATATTTGTTCAAGTACTGGTTAGAATTTTCGTCACCTTCAAATGGCAAAGCGATGCTGTCGAGGGTTGGATTTTTGTGAATTGTTTGAGCAATAGATCCAGCCAAAGAGTTGGCGTCGCTATTGGTGGAGGACACATCATCGGCATCATTAACTCTTATTTTAGGTGCTGACAAGTTCATCAACTCTGACTTTGCATCTACCATAGATTTTCTATTGCTCTTTGCACTCAAAATACCTTTTTCCTTTTGGTAAAACTCTTTGTCAGGATAATCTGGTAAGTCAGTCTCTTCTGGGGCAAAATTAGGGTCTTGTTCAAAATCTTGTTGTTCGCGCCTGTTGACTCTGTAATTTCTCCAAAGCATTATCAGCAAGACTATAGTGGCAAGGGCAATGGGGACAGCAATGGCAAGTCCGACAGCTAACGAGGTATTGAAACCACCATCGCTCTTTTCACAAGTGCCCGTGTCATCATCCTCTGAGCACTTTCTTTTGAAAACAGCAGCTAGGATCTGGTAAGGAAGGGGAGGCATACTTTCTTGATTGGCCCAATGGGAAAAGTAATTAAATACTACTGAAAGATTTGACTTGAGATTAGGTTAATCTGGATATACTTTGCCTAGTAGATTTAATTTGCCTTACTATACTTATTGCTAATATATTTGAGGTTGTGTAAATGGAGTTGAGGAAGAATTTGATACTATTGGGTATCAGCGCTTAATGGGATAACGAGTGACTGATTGTCAATAGGAAGAGGTAAAGAAAGGACGACACCTGGTAAGCAGGATCAAAACGAACGAATGGGTGAATGGGAGAAAGAAAAATCAATCAATCAGAGGATTGACAATCGAAAGAAGCGCTGATATGGATTTGATATTTGAGGATGGAGTGCAAAGCTTGTCATTAACCGAGAGAAAGAAAAAAGCAATTGCAATGGCAGCAAGAAAAATATAAAAACAAAATATTGAGACAGAAGCTGAGCCTCAGGCCGTATTGATTAATTGGAATCAAAATCTTCACACAATCTTACTCTGTTTTTCCCTTTTCCACTTTCCCTACTAAGTGACAGGATCGAGCAAATGGCAGTTGTTCTTGCCCAATTGGGCCGCATTTCACGATATTCGGGATGCCTGCCTACGACTGCAGTTCTCTGCAGACAATGTCGCGTTTTCCGCTTGAAAATCCTTTACAATATCATGCATACATATGTGCTATCATGTACACACAAGCACCCGTATCGCAACACGCCGCTAAAGAACCCCTGTATGCTGCAATGATATGCAACTCCATTTCAGTGACCGCTGACAACCGGCGTTCTAGAGCTTGGTAGCTCGCCGCTATCTGCTCCAGATCGCCTGATACTGCATTATTTACACTTCATGCCACAGTATTACGCGCCAAGTCGAATGCCTAATACTAATAAGCTACTGCATATGGCGGTGCTAGTATGCGGTAGACTGCGGTAATAATAACGGCCCCTTCCTTGTATTCCACGTGACATATTTGATTTCTATAAATAAACAGGTCAACTATATATCTAAAGACACCTTTTAATTGTGCTTTGTGATGTGTGAGGCGTTTTGCTTTCACTTCGGTATGAAAAACTATGACTGATTCTAACATAAATAGACAAGGCTTGTGTAATAATGTAAGATCTTACTATACTCTAACTGTTCATGCCTGATGTTATTGTACTGGTATATGAAAATATGGCAGGGACAAGTATCAATCGATACGGGCATTCGCAGTTGAGTGTTAGTTGTAGCAAATTTTATACAAGGTCTATTGTACTATATGCTGTCAATGCGCAGCTTCAATCGCGTCGCTCATTCTGGAACAATTGACAATATTTACATCTTAAAAATAAATTATGGTGTTTATTTTCAGTCGGTGATCTAATGCTTGCGATATTGTGTTAATAGGGCAATGCAAAGAGAACCACAATGCTTTCTTAGACTCACTGATTACAAAATAATGCTATTTTATTGTATAGGGACAATATTCGTACTCTTTCTTTTGTTTTCTGTTTTTTTTTTGTTTTTTTTTTTGTTTTTTTGTTTGTTTTTTTGTTTGTTTTTTCTCTCCTTTTCAAAAACATCACGATGGTTGTAGAGCAGTGCCAGCTGTTGCAAAATCTCGTAATCAAGTATTTTCCCTTTTTTTTTTAATTCTCTTCCGCTTGGGGTATTTTTTTTCTAATGTTTGGCCTGATTTTATTCATTAATGATTAATATTTCGAGGCTGTATTGTACAGGTACTTTTCCAGTATGTGCTACTTAGCTCGCTAAAAAAATTGAGTATACTCGTTTTATAAGTATATGATATATTACATTATTCAGATTTGCCTTGATCTCAGTTGATAATAGTTGTTTTGGGTAAGTCGAGGATAGTTAATTAACTTGAAATTGTTATCTGCTATGCTGGCTATCTATAAATAAATCAACACGATTTGGCTGTATATAATATAGAACAAAATAGGGTTTTCACCTTCCAATTGAGCTTCAAGAGACCTTTGCTGTATATTTATAGGGAATAATTTTCCATAGAATACTGTAACCATTAATGCTCAAAAAAATTCGGCAAAAACCGTTATTAGCAAAGTCCCGTATCGTACTATTCTAGCTCTTAGTTAAAGCATTATTCCACTTGCAAAAACAAAAAAGTGACATCTTTACTAACATACGTCACTACAATTTTAGTTTTTTATTTTCAAAGCCACATTTATACTTGTTTATTTCTGAAGCCACAATTTGAGTTTTGGTTTCTCGCCCATATATTAAAAAAAGTACCTTCAATATATAATCCACATTTTGTAACAAGAAAACATCCGGCCAATTTTGTGCTGATTAATAAAAAAATATTTTCATGATCCGCAGTTATGCAGCATTTAAATAAACTCAACGACTAGATACAAAATTTTTGGAATGCAAGTAAACAGATATCAGGTAAAGGAAACAAGAGAATATCTCACAATCCAGGGCTGTCAGGTCAACTAGGTACACCTGATTACAACCTCAACAAGAACCCTGTAAGACTTTATGTGAGGGTTACATTAATGCAAAACAATTATTATAGGAACAAGCACAATTAAAGCGTCTTCTTCTTCCAACTTGGAAATATACACATATAAGTGACAAGTCATGTCTAGTCAGCCTAGTGCCTAAGTTTAATAGATACATCTGCATCCTTCTCCAATAAGCGGCGTAACATGGCTCAACCAACTATATCACCATCAACAGCCTAATCTGATAACACTGATGGCACCAGACCTCCAAGGGAGAACACTAACATCAATCTGTCTAATAATTAGACAACTGCATATTTGCTCAGGAGAGTTTTGGGATATAAATATTAGCTTAAGGCGCGTGTATTTAAAATAATAATTTATTAGCAATCTCCTTCATTTTCCAAACAATATTTGAGTCGCTATCGTTTTCCACACGCATGTATTGCTATGAAAACTCATATATATATATACAATTTCACGCTACAGTCAGCAAATAATTTATAGGAAAAAGTCCAATGCATGTTGGTTATCAATCGGAGCGAGTATTGGCAGTATCTGCCTTATCTACACTTAGAACATCGTGATTCACCTTTCGTTAAGGTTTGTGTTTTTAGTATCAATTAGCTCAGTTCGGCTTTACAAACCTATCTGTAGCATCGTTCTTCTTTTGGGATAAGTTTACCGTTGTGTTGCTCCTGATTCTCTGCTGTAGTTTTTGTACGATGTTTGGCGTTTCGATTTTCTATAAATATAATCGCGAAAAATAGCATGAAAAGTATAAAGCTCATAAACTTTTTTAAAATTCAAACATGCTAATTACCAAGAACGTAGCTTTCATAATTTTTTTTTTCTTTTTTATATTTAATTTCAGTTTTGAGCTTGATCTAATTTCAATGAGCCATCAAAGGCCTCAGAGGATATTCGTCGCCATTTTCCAAATCTTCTAAATACATGTAACAGCACCGCGCACTCCTAACCATCTCATGCATGCACGCACTGAAAACTTTTTTCTCTTTTTTTTTTTTTTCACA
>JXWR01002554.1_pt1 | contig 24543 bp, 13 predicted proteins | sample 315541 | NCBI WGS metagenome assembly JXWR01 (sample SAMN03273951, study PRJNA271842) | soil metagenome | isolation source: rice field ambient CO2 | place: India: CRRI Experimental farm Cuttack,Odisha-753006 | collected 2013-12-17
AAAGAAAAAAAAAGGAAAGAAAAACAAGACAAAGCTGAACCGAATTAGTAAACCATTTTCACTAACTCTCCTCATGCATGTCCACCCCTTTGTTGGCTAATGCATCAGCGTGATCATTCCCATAATCACCACTATGACCTGGCACATACTGAATTTTCAAATCCGGTAAATTTAGTTTTCTATACTTCTGATTTATTCTTTCAATATTTTTAAGAATTGGCCTTATCAAGTCGCTGTTGGCGACATCATTTCCGGTGGAAGTTTTCCAATTGTTAAGTTCCCACTTCTTGCACCACTCAGTAACAGCCTTTAATGAATACTGAGAGTCCGTTTTAAGAGTATAGTGAACAGTTTTAGCGTTCCCCTGAGCAGCATCCTGGAGATCTAGAGCAATAACCTCCGTAGCATACTCAATTGCGGAAAGCTCCGCACGCTGATTAGTTTGAGGATTACCACGTAGTGGCGCTGCATAGTTCCGGGAGTCATCATCGCCAAACCACACTCCAAATCCAGCTCTAGCATTTGCTCTGCCATTTCCTCTGGAGGCGCCGTCACAGTACACAGCGCATGGTACAACAGCGGCTTTATTGTGGCTGACATAGCTGGCACTACCGTGCGTAGACGAATACGAGTCAAGATCACTACCGTCGTTATCGTTGTCGTTGAGCTCATCAAAGCTCAGTTGCACCGCTCTGAGACTATTGATAAAATGCGCTGGCACCGGGGGCAACTTCTGCTGACGAGAAGGTATTGAGGACTCATGACTCCATTCTTCTATAAACTTTTCAGCCAGCAGACGATTATCAAATTTCTTGTATTTAGCCCCTGAAAAGCCATCCACTTGACGTCGGCAAGTATTCCAGTTATTGTAAATGCCCGGTTGTCTGCCCCTAGCGACCGCATAGTATTTGAGAGCCATGACGGTTTTGGATATGCCAGTTATGTTTAATTTTAATATCTGCGCCTGACCACAAGAGGCCATGAAAATTGAAAGATTCAAACTAGTTGTTCAAAAGTGACAAGAGTGATCATCAGCAAATAGAGGAGTCGTAACCTACATATACATAGTATATCATCTCATCTCTGCCTCTTTTTTCTTTTGTTCCTTAGAGACCTGTGCAGTAATCTCACCGCCCCATATCATAGCGGTGCTCGCAACCGACACCAATTTGCACGTCCTTAGTAACATGGTTATTGGTTAAGCTACGGCGAAAACTAGAGTTTTTTGTATTGCAATATAGCCAGCAGGAGAGTAAGAGAAAGAAAGATAGATTTTCTTTGTTGGCAGGCCGGATGTTTAAGTGCGCATATTATTAAAGCTATTTCCATCTAATCCGTAAAGTGCACGGACAAATCCTATGCTGCTTAGTTGAAGCCCGAATATATAATCCCACTAGTTTAATATTGTGTCCAGCAGATTGTCCTCGTAGTTACCTCAGTAGCATCCGCGTATACGGATTAAATTCGAAAAATGCTAGGTTTCATTTTCCTGGACATATTATTTGGTCTTCATCCACATTGCTCTAATTTTACTGACTTGAGATCTTAGAACTTCTTGCTGGATGTATACGGAAGTTCGCTATGCAATAGCGATATTGCCTTCACATTGATAAGTTATGTGAAAAAGAGCTACCATGCTTTAATTGTCTTTCTACTAGTTACCGAGCTTTGCCTTCTATAAAAATGTGAATTTGTATGTATAATGTGATTAACCCAATCGAAATATTAAAGTCCGTCTACTGGCTCAATAATTCATTAAGTTTATCCCCAAAATCTTGCAAGTTGTATTTGTAATGCAATATCAGCTTATGAGGTACAGTATCCGGCTTCAAACATTCTCTTTCGGCATCGCCTTCTTTATGCTTTGGCTTTGGTTTGTCCAAATTAGCTTTAACCATGGAACATTTAATTCCCAAAACTTTTTCCACTACGTCTCGGTTTATATCAATGTTACTATGATCCAAGAAAAACAAATCGGTTACAAAGTCAGTGAACTTTAAATTCATTTCTCCTTGAGTGAAACGGTCCCGCTGTATGACAAGTAGCTTTCCCAATGATACTTTTAGGCTTGTGGACTCTATATCTATGCCCTTATCTTCAAGTGCCTCATCAGCTATGTGTTCAAAATAGTCCATATTCAAGTACTCTGTCTCTTCATCCGAGTTCAAACCCAAGCTGTACAAAAGTCCCTCAATAATCTTCAATATGATATCTAGTCCATTCATATCACCTGTTTCTCTTTCCGTATTCCCATTTAGCATAAGGACCTTTTTCTTTGTACACTTTCCGTTAATACAGTGACAGTCCAATATTGCCTCTGCAGTACCTTTTAGAATAAGAACGGGAAGAATACTTGTCATCAATGAACCAATTGAGTAAACAACAACTTTGGATTTTGCCAAAGCTGTCTGCGCCTCACTAAATAGGGCTGGTTGAAACTCTTCATATTGACGGCTCATGTAGTAAATTTTTCTGATTGGTGACGGAAGAGGCTCTGTATGATCTTTTTGAAATATTAGCTGAGGCTGATTAAGCTCAAGGGCGCTTAAGTCTATATCGCTCGGTGTTGTTAATCTTGGACCTGCACAGACTGTGGGAGAAGGATGAGATATTTGGGACTGACCTTTGATCATTATTCCATTTTCAAGCAATGCTGCAATATTATATCTTTCTTCTTTAGCATTTATTGAGGGGATGACGCTAAACTTACTATCGATGCCCACCAATCGCACAAAAAAGTCGGCGCATTGGTTGATGTCAAACCCATAAAAGAGTCTCAAGCTGACCATGAACAAATTACCAATTGATGCATTCTGAAAGTTAAAGTCCCGGTTTCTGACAACAATCTCTCTGTTTAGAAAAACAAAGAGAAACAAAATGTATAGTCGTAGACCTCTGTTAACAAGCAACGAGCAGACCTGGTGCTGGCCATAAAGAATGAGGTCCCACTCAGCAACGGCCTTCTGTCTATCTATGCTCAATCGGTAACTGAAAAACTCGCCTAGCTGTGAGTCTTCTTGCTTCTGTTTGGACTCTTTGTCCTTAAGACAGGTCAATTTTGTAATTCTAGAACGAATATCGCCTATAGCAGGGCCTCCAAACACCCGCAAAATTTCTGCTGATGAGCCACCATTATCTGATATGGGCAAGATGAACGACACTTGTTTGACGCCCTGCAAGCTGTCAAACACTGACACTAAACTATTGGTGGCTGTTCCACCAGACACAACGGATACCACATGGCCACTGTCTGGGACTGTTCGGTTTTGCGAATGTAGAAATACCATAGTAAGCGCTTTCTTGAATATCCTCAGTTCGAGTGAGCAAGATAAACAGAATCTTCTACGTAAAGAAACACGGCGCCTGAATACATCTTAGCCATCGCAGAAAAACATATTGTATGCAATAATCGAGGGCTTCTCGAAAAAGTACGCAACAGGGTTGCGCGCGCTGGTCTAATCTGGCTGCTCCCTTATTATTTAGACAGCAACTGCTAACAACTGGGACGAGTATACCGAAAATAGAGACTCAAAAAAAAAGAACTTCAAAAAACGCCAGATGATAATACTGCAAGACCTTATTCTGGTTTGAGTTTAATTACTTTGTAGATATTGTGAGCATACTTAGCAAACAGCTCCGATTGGCAAATGATGGCTTTGCGTCATCAACATCAATGGTCTTCTCTTCGCTGTGATTACTGCAACACACACGGTGTCCGGCCATTTAACATGGGAACAGAGATATACCGTAAAAAGCAGCGTCACAGACTTCAAGTGTTTCAGCAAAAAATACCGCTAAGTAGTAAAGATTTTCGAAACAGTTTCTAATAAACTTTTTGGGTGCTCTATCAGCATAAAGCAAGATTATCCTTTCAAGCACCATCTGAGTGATAACCTCGGCTTATATATTGATGAAAAATGAAGCAACTGGAAATTGGTAGTACTTCTACTTCTCCGAATAAAAAGCAGCGTAGAACTTCCCCTGGCCGAGTAAGGTTTCACATCCCCCAAAAATTTGGTGATAACATATTCAATGTCAAAATTGCAGAAAATTACGTAGTTAAATCACTCAAAAGTTAAAACATATGCAAAAAAAAAAAAAAAACGAAAATGTTTGAAAATAGCTTTGAAAACGATATATTGAAGACCGTCCTTAAAACTGAAATAAGTGAAAGCAATGGGATTGCGCTAAGAATGACAAACAAAGAAAGACCGGAGTTCATAAGCAGTCCTATACCCGAAAAGCAAGGGCTTGCCTCTTAATGGATCATAAATACACAATGATCCCCAAGATGTCAAACAAGAGCCTCAAAGGAAATGAAAGAACATCTCCGGAAAGCCAGCAATGTAATTTTCAGGTTTAGCTAATATCTAACATAATAGCAACTTGAAACTTCTGCCGACCTGTCTCTTGAAATTTCATTAACTTTCGGCCAAGTAGTTCTGTGTCAACTAAAAATGGCAAAACTATGACAGCTATAAATGCATTTTGGTAGTACTCAAGTTTCGGCACATCCAAATTAGAAAGATAACAGTCAGAGAAAAAGATTGAGAAAATGTCAACTTATAAATACGTCTCATTAAAAATTAAAGGCTCTGTGTCATATTTTGAAATAGTGTCAATTACTTTGCAAAATTGTGCCAATAAAAAACTTTTTTTTTATGTCGCAAACAGGAGGACTGGTGATAGCAAGTGTGACCAGAAAAAAAGTGATAATACAGCTAAAAACCAAAATATTGTTGACAGCATGCCTATCAAAAGCTCTTGAATAAAGTTGCTAGAAAAAACAACTTCTAAAACAGAGCATAAATGTTGTTTTGGTCACAACTCGCCACTGACCTTGTCAAAAAAAACACTGATCACAAAGAAAAAAAAGAAGCCGAAAAAGAGAAACAGCTAATTAGGTACCGCTGGTATATTGTTTCTATACATTTGTTTTTTTTTTTTTTAGTTGTGCATAGTTCAAAATTTATGATTACTTACTTTGATGAGGCATTTAATCTTTCCTTTTTAGATTTTCACTGAGTATGTGTGCTAAGTATGTATTGTTTTGAATCTCTTTTTCTGTTTTTGTCACGCTGCCCAAATGCATATGAGTCCATTAAAGTCAATTTTTAAATTCAACTAGATTTCAAAGACTACAATTCCATACTTTTAAAAAGCAAGGTCAAGCTTTGACATAGCCTACCATGGTGTAGGCTTTTAAATCAGGGACTCAGCACAAAAGCAAAACACTCCGGGAACAGTAACCATGTGAAAAACAGGAAAAAAAAAAAGCTACGAGGCCAAGTTTTCTAATGAAGTAGTTTTATTCTAAAAAAGTAGCTAGATTTTCATGCCAGAAGAAAAAAAGAAAAAAAAAGATTACATAAACAGAAGGAAGCATTAGGTAGTAAGAATTTAAAAGTAAAGGTAGTAAATAACATTGCCGTCCAGCGGCTAGAAGTAAAGAGGTGTTGGGAATCACAAACGACGAAATGAAACCAGTGCGGCCTGTAGAGGAAAAGTTATCACTTTAAAAGAGAAATACTTTGATTATGCGTATTCTTTAAGCAGTTGCTTGCGGTTCTATGACAGAGTAGGTTCTGCTTTGACTAAAAGCATGATTTTCCTTCACACTGAAGATCATCTCCCTTTTGGACAATTCTTCTCCATTCAAAATCTTGTGGACGCCTGAAATATAGTCCAAGCCTGAGGTTGAGTCAACATTAGCGGTAGCGGACACTGCATCCCACAAAAAAACTCCACCAAACCGATCTGCAGTAGTGATATTTGCAGCTCGGGCTTTAGTGGTTTCCAAATCCACAACATACATGGACAGGTTGCTACCTGGAAGCCCCAAGTAGATTTGCATATTATCCTTATTGCCAGATTTTTGAGAAACAAACTCGCTCCAGGTATCCCAGGAGCTGTAAAATCCAGCTTCGTTGTTGAAAGCACACTGCGGGGAGTTATAAAACTGAACAAATGCAAAATCAATCTTTGCGTCAGTGCTTTCAAGAAGCTCAAGGGTGTTTTTATCAGGGTATGGGCACTGCGGTGTTGCGCTAAGCAAGAGAGTTTTGGATGTCCACAAGTCTCTTAATTTTTTAGCAAATGCCGCAAGGCCAACTTGATTTTCATTTTCAATGTCAAAATCAAACCCGTCAATTTCCGCATCTCCAAATGGTTTCGCGACTCCAGCATCACCATTAGGATGAAACATATCATAAACCACTTTAGCTCCAGCTCTGCCATCGTCGTCGCTGCCAAATCCATAACTTCCCATAGTTTTATCGCCTCCAAGGCTAAGCAACACTTTTATGCCAAGGTTTTGACAAGTTTTGATATCTGAAGCAATCTGTGTGCATGAGGAACCCCAGCAGGCATTACCAAAGTTGAAAGAGGCAGTAGAGCCGTTAAAGTTGTTTAAAAAAGATACCATAACGATATCAAACGTTTGTGTTTGGCAATAAGTTGCCAATGATTCCTGGTATGCTCCTTGGCCCCAATATACTGCTAGGTTCTTGCCATGTTCTGTGTATTTTGCATTGGATATTTGTACTATGAAAGCGAATAGAACGGATATTATTGTGTACACATAGGTTTTCATAGTTGTCACTTTGGTACGCTATAGATGTTTGGTTATTGTCAGTAATGCTTTTCTCAATAAACAGCCTTCTGACAATCACAATATTTTACACAATGGACATGCGATACCAGCTACTTCATATATGAAAAAAAAAAAAATATTGACTGCATCGCCTGAGAAGGCCAACGAGAATGTGTATGCCTCCCATAGTAATTTGATTGGTAGGGTATAGTACCATGGAATACAATAGCCTTCTACCGTCGGCTGTTGCCTAAAGAAGATATGACATTTTCTCATTGTGAAGCTTGATGATGCCTACCATGGAGCAGTCGTTAATGTACAGTGTTGCGTTAAAGCGGGGATATATGCTGGGATTTTAATAAATGAGCGCATGGTGAATTGCGTTTGTTAAGGGAAACTGTAGCGGCCCACCATGCAAACAGAAATATCATGGCCGTGAGTTACTAGATCTAGGCAAGCACGTAAAAAAAAACAAAAAAAGAAAATAAAAAAGACTGAAAATTACCTGCTATTGTGCAGTTGATATATTATTTGGCGAAAAAAAGTTGTCTAAGCCAAAGTGTCTAAGCAAAGTTGCTAATAATAGTAAATCAGGGCGGATTGAGACCAGCTCACTGCAGTACTGCTGTAGCCGAAACACACTGATGAGCCAACATGCACCAGTGCTACTAACCTACTAACAGAGGAAGCGCAGACAAAAGAAGATATAATGAGCATAAAGTACAGAAAGACACCGAGTAAAATACTACAACACTGAGTGTGTCTATTTGGTATCCGTTTGCTGAGTGCTTTATGTAGTTTCTGTTTGTAATTCACACTTTTAGTTTACCGCAACTATCACTCACCGTTATGTGCACAACTCTCGCTCCCTGACAGTTGACAGTTAACAGTTTCGGCGGTGCCCCATTTCACTGCTCCTTAATTTGTGCCTGAAAGTTTCAAATCTGCTACACCATCATGACACTCTAGTTTCCATCACTTTCCACAATTCCAGCCCATATCTTCAGGCGTTGTTGTATTTCAATGTGTGCTCTTTGGCTACTCTAACCATCACAGTGCAGCACAACAACCCTCATTCATTATTCGTTACTGTACTCTATCAATTGGCACCACCCAACATCAGTACCCGACTCCTATTCAAGCTTTGAACCGCCAAAAGACATAATATTTTAGATTTCATAACCTTTCAGCTGATTTTCGTTTTTTCAGCTAGTATTTCATATCAAGTAACTAATCACTACTTACAATGGGCTGCGCAGCTAGCAAACAACCAAACATAGACATCAACGACCCTCTCTACCTAGCCAAGCAGGCTGACCGGGCCATCAGCGAAGCCCTTGCCTTATCAAACAAACAGCGCAAACCCAAAAAACTTTTGCTTCTTGGTACTGGTGAAAGCGGTAAATCAACTGTGCTCAAACAGCTCAAGATCCTTCATAAAAATGGCTTTTCCCACCAAGAACGCCAGCAATATTCCCAAGTTATCTGGGCTGATGCAGTCAACTGCATGGCCAAACTCATTATTCAAGCTCGTAAACTCAAGATTCCTTTGGATTGTGACGCCCCGAATAACACGTTGAGCAAATATCGCGACGTGTTGTTCGTTTATCAGCATGCATTGCTTGACGATATTGATACCGAAATGGCTGGCGGGGAAAAGTTTTTAGTGGATTATCATAGCAAGTATAGTCCATTCGTGGAATGGAAACGGCAGCAAGATAGCACTGGCCAAACAGAAGCCTTTGAGGAAGATTTAGAAGGCAGTACTGATCAAGAACTACATACTTTGATTACTGAAAACCTTGCAAGCGATGGGGAAGCCGCTGCTGACAGTGTTTCTAATGAGGCATCCAGCACCGTCGGTAGCAACAGTCAACATCATCGGCACCTTGACGGCAGCATGACTACCTTCATCAGAAAGACAAATCCCACTGTTATTGCCAAACAAATTTCTAGAGCTCAGGTTGCGGAAGCAATCACTCAACTTTGGCATCATGATAAGGGAATCAAAGCAGTCTATGAAAGAGCTAGTGAATTTCAGCTTGAGCTGAACGCCGATTATTATTTCAACAACGTGGCAAAGTTTGCCAACGAAGACTATTTGGCTAACAATGAGGATATTTTGAAAGCTAGAATTAAAACTACAGGCATCACTGAGACGAACTTCACCATCAGCGGTGAAGAATTCAAGATTTTGGATGCTGGTGGTCAACGATCTGAACGGAAAAAGTGGTTACGGAGCTTTGAAGACATTACTGCGGTGCTTTTTGTGCTTGCTGTAAGTGAATATGATCAGTACTTGTTTGAGGACAATAAGGTGAACCGAATGCACGAAGCAATGATGTTGTTCAAGACACTAGTGAACTCAAAGTGGTTCATTGATACCCCGTTTATCTTGTTTTTGAATAAAACCGATCTATTCGAGCAAAAAATCAAAAAAAAATCAATGAGAACATATTTGCCGGACTATACGGGCAAAGCAGGGCTTGTGGAAGAGGGCTTAAGGTATTTTGAGAAAACTTTTGAAAGATTTAACAGAACTAAAAAACCAATATACATTCATCGGACTTGTGCTACTGATACCAAGTCAATGAAGTTTGTTCTTGCCGCAGTGACAGACTTGTTTATTCAAAATAATTTGAAGGCCACAGGGATGATGTAGGCCATGGTGACTATACAATGTATAGGGTGTGTTGCCTTCTAGCCTGGCTAGACTATCCTCTTTCTTCATTTCTCTCTTTTTGAATTTTTTTTTTTTTTCATTTGAATAAGCTTTTAGATGTGTGAATTTTCTATATCATGAACTTTGGCTGCATTTTTCATATTCTACGTACCGAACGTCACTTGCTGACCATGAACAATCTCTTGTTAATTCAATGCGGCTTTTGATCCCTCTTCCTCGCTTACCCAATTTTGTTTATGCTTTGTTTCTATTTGAGACAATTCTTAGAATCTTTTTTTAGACTTTGTCTCTGCCTTTTTTGTCTTCTTTTCCATTATATATCATTGTCGTTCACAATTTATCCTTTGCAATACTTTAACAGCATTTTAGTTTTTGTTCCTCGAGGCAACAAGAAATGTATACGCTGATTACCGGAACAAGCTTGATTTTTTATTGACAAGTTACGATGGTGGTTAGTTTATGGAAGGCGAGTTAAAGGTGCTAAGTATTACTATTACTAGCGTGAAACACATTGACAGCCATGCATGTTGCCATTGAATTTTTCGTGCCAGTCACGTGCCGATATATCTTAAAAGAAGACAAAAACTGCAAGAAGAAAACCACAAAGGAGTGGAGTGGGGGACTTCGACACATGTGCGGCAATGCGATGATGGGAAGAGCGTTCAGTAGCATATACGAAACTAAGATCTCATTGATACTGCCATACTTCCGATGAGTGGCGACTGACAATTGATTGAGGTAAACGCGTATTTAATAGTGCAGACTAGAAGTTACTGATTGTATGATATTTCTGAAGGTGGAAGGTAGACATCAACAAAAATAATATCAACAATCAAAGATCAAGGACTTTGATTCAACACTCAACGTCAACGATCAGCGCATAATCACTCAAATGACTCGTGATGGTACCATTGCTGGTGATTTTCTAGTAACATTTTTTGATCTTTTCATTCGCAAGAACCTCGATAATGATGATATTAGACTGATTTACGTCTTCAGTGTTAAAGACATATCCTACCAACGCGTTGTCAAAGTAAATCGATATGCAAAAGACGATTTATTTCTATTCAACGTCAATGATGAATGGAATGTTATTTTGAAGCGAGATGGTACTAAAGAGCTTTTTGTTTTCAACTTGACTGATACTTCAATGGAAAACTTCCTTGTGTTGATCAGCTCTGATTTGAAGATTTTGCAAGAGATCAAGTTTGTTTCCGGTGGACCAGTGCTGCTTGTTAAGTTGTTCCAGTTGCATAACATTGGCGAAAATACCCAAATAAACCGGACGCTTATAAATTTAGACTTGATTAAATTATTGCACTTCTTGCTTTGCAATAAGGCGCAGATTTGCTACGAGTTGAATTTTGAAGAAATCAAAAAAATGTTTGATGCGATTGATGTTGGTAAGGTTTTGTTTGACTCTTTTCCTGACTCAGATGCAGAGCGCAAGTTGGAGAGGCAACTTTATCAAAAAAATTTGTCAGCAGCAACAGCTGAAAACAATGACATGAACTTTATGAAGAATGATAATTTGAAAGTTTCATTCATTGGAAAGACTGATTTCCAGCTGTATTGGAATTTTAGTGGAAAGTCCAATATCTCCACATTTGAGATTGTTGATGCATACGCTTTGAAGGCGTCTACTGATGCTGATTTGGTGTCTATTAGGAAAGGCATTGTGGATTTTATAATGGAAAATTTGAACTATAAATTACTACTTGAATGTGAACAACATGAAGTAGTCGATAACAACAGGCAACAACATCTGGTTAGCAATCGCGTTGATGATGCAATTGAGGACATAGATAATGAAAGCAGAATTGCCCAGCAGCCTCAACAGCCTGACTACAACTCACATTGTAATGGCCAACTTTACAATGACTTGAGTAGTGCATGTAAGCGGTTTGCCGCTTTGTATCACCTTTATTATAGCAGGAAGCGCTACACTCAACGCAAAAAAGCCATTTCATATTCCCGTATAGCGAAATTCTTGACCAAGATTGATTTCAACAGCCCAGACTTGGACTTGTTGCTTGGTAAAGCTGAAAAAAATGGGATTTCAATTTTTTTAAGGTTAGCTGGACTGAAAAAGTATGCTAACTACCGTATCCTTTTCCATGATGAAGCAAGTGCTGTGGCGATGGGTGATGCTCCAGATCGGTTAATCTGGGCCCAGACGGCAGGAGGGTATGGCAGGGAGAAAAGTAGGCGGGCAAGACCAACATCTTATCGGAATTATTTTCCAGAGCGACTGCTTAAAAGCCCACCACATCTAGGGAAACAGGCTGAAAAAGTGCTTGAAGGAAACGTTGATAGAGAGAAATTAGGCTTCTCAAGTAGGATTGATGACAGCAGCAACAACAACGTTGAACTAGAGCCGAATTATTTAAACCAGTTAAAGCAATCTCATTCTAACAAAGCAACGACGACAAGGGCTAGACGATTTAGTGCTCTCAGTAGTTCTGACGTTAACGTTACCCCTGGACAATTTGACCCAATGGAGCAGGGCGAAGAAGTAGTTATGCTATCTGGCCTGGATACTGACAGTGAGCCAAACAAAGAATATGATAAAGAAGGAAACGAAACAGAGGTGACAGAAAATAGAGAAGGAAAAGGATCAAGTGCGTTAATTGAGGAAACAGAACAGGAAGATACTTCAGCACCAACACATGGCATTCATTTAAAAAAAGGTGATATGGAAAAAGATTGTACGCATAACCAAATAAACGAAAATGAAAATGCTGCCAACGAAAAAACAATTGAATTATCAAATGAAATGGTTCAGGAAAATGGAGTTGTAAGAGGGATAGGACTTTCGAAGCCAAAAATAAAAGCCACGAGGAACGCTATGACAAGACAAGCAGGTACGCAAGATGGCCCTCTTGCAACGTCACCAGAAACGCTGCGAAATATAGAAACTGGACAATATGGTAATGAGGAATGGGCATCAATGAGTACTAGCGAACGTCAGGTAGTATTGCTAAGGCGTCTCAATTATCAAGCAAAACAAGCAATGCTTCAATTGTCAAATATGGCCGAAGAGCAAACGGACAACACACAGGAAGCGCAAGACGAAATAGCACAATTGAATGGCCACAGTGAGGAGACATCTAAGCCGTCACTGCAGCAGCAACTTTCTTTAGTACTGAATGGGGAGTCGAAATCGCTGCAAGGTGTGCCTGGTATCATTATGAAGGGGCCAGATGAGAACTCATTTGATAAAAATGGTACCAAAGATTTAAGCGCAAATGCAGAGACCATTATTACTAATGAAAAACTACAAGAGAGATTAAGATTAGTTAGTGAAGACGTTGTCAGCCATGATTCTGCTCTAGAGAATATTAACTTGCAGAAAGTGAATGGAAACTTTACGTCTGCGTCGTGCTCACCAACGCAACGAAAGCTTCAAGTACCAGAAATTCCAGTGCACATAGCTGCCAGTACAAACAGCAATTTTAGTAATGCTAAAAAGAACAATAATAAGAACAGTGTAAACGGTCACAAAGTTGAAGTACTGGAGAATGGTGGCGTTAAAGGTAAACGACGAGTATTACTGACTTCGACCACATTCACTCCAATTAAGCGCAAATTCACTGTCGATGATAAAGTGAAGCGCGATATGGAAGCAATTCGCAATAGCTACAGAAAGGAGGTAACGCTGTTTTTTAATTTCAACTCTTCAACGGCAGAAGCTTTTCTTAGTGAAATTGGCCAGGTAGATGTCCTGTCTCTGTTATCATCGCCTGAAGTACATAAAAATCAACAACAGAATAACAACAAACATGGAACTAGCTCACTTGTTGCTCAACAGTACTTGCAACATCTTAAGCAGCTATCAAAGCAAAAGTTTCTGGTTGATTGGGAATCTTTAGCTGATAATGACCTCGATTATGCAATCAATGAATTAAAGGACAGGGTCCTTAATATTGTGAAGTCTAACAATGAGCTCATTTCAGAGAATTGCGATTCCTTGGAGCAATTTCTAAAAAAAAGGAGTGCCAAATTGCAACAGATGAATAGCAAAATGGAGATGCAGAAAATGGTATTCAATGTGCAAGCGCAAAGATTGAGAAAAGAAATTGCTTTATTGGAAAAAGAGATTGACGAAGAATAGAATATTTACTGTAAGATATATTTGGTATATTATCAACCGTGTATTCAACATTTTATTAGATAGAGTCTTAATAAAATCTCATTAATTGTCCAAGAAACGAGCGACAGTGTAAAGACTTTAAGGTTTTTATAGAATCAGCAGTGACGACAGCTAACATGACATCACTGTCACATATATAGTTGGTTTTAGTACCGTTTATTTTGCCTTGTGTACGCACTCCTTCTACTTAATTTACCCAAAGCATTAGATGGAAGTCACCACCCTATATCAGCCAACACCCTTTTAAAAGCGCAAACAAATGCTTACTTAACTTACATATGAGAGGGTACAGGTACTTTTATATCGTGTGACTTTAAGCATAGTTTTTAACTGCTGATATATTAGCCAGTCTCAAGAGCCAAAATCTGTGCTTACAAACATGGCAAAAAATTAGCATATTATAGAGCAACAGAGTATATGAATTTAGAGATGTCATTATTACAATTAGTCTACATAGTACTATAATAAAGTATAAAGTCTCACTGAAATGGCGGAATTACGGCTAACAAAAAAAAACAAAAAAAAAAAATAATTAAAAAAGACTATCCCTGCTAGCTAATTTGCTTATTATTTTTTCCTTCCAACGATAAAGAATGTCTACCAGCCAACCCAAGCCCAACTTCTTCACCAAATGCGTCAACAATTGTATGCTCTTCTTGCCCAAAAGCCATTCTATTCTGTGCTTTTTGCAATTCCGACATCTCAAACTGTTGTTTGAATTTACGGAATCGGCGACCACCTCTTTTCTTTGAGGGTTTGTCAATGGGGATTGGGAGGGCTTTGGGACCAACTTTTCCTGGTGGTTCTAGCAACTTGTCAAATTTCTTATGAATTTCTTTTAATGTTTTATCGGCAAAAGTGCTGTCAATACTGTCATTTTGAATATGGTGGCTGCCACTACCGTAGTCTACTCTGGCAGCTAGCACAATCTTGGCTGCTACAATTCTCATTGCTTGCTTTTTAATCGATTCCGGTACTTGAGCAAGTAACGGGGAATGGTACAAGAATCCTCTGTGAACTGTACCTGTTTGCCCAAAACCGATACTAACTGGCCTTTTAGAGCCAATAGATGATATATTGCAAGAGGGTGTTTTGGTTAGGCCCTCGAGACCACCCAGATAACTCATTAGTTGGACAGCACATTGAGAGCCGACAATTTTTGCCAAATTAGGAGCGTATTTGGATATTCTGGAAGATACAAACTGCATTATTTTAATACGAGCTTCGTAGAATTGTACAATGGTGCTGGCTGCCTCTATGGCCAAGGTGATGGCCTGCTGGGGAAGTGGATTAGTGTTGAGTTCAAGAACAGACATGTTAAGCACAAGCACCTTTTCATTGCTTATTATTTTTTTGAGCTTGGCTGACTGAGCTTGAACTTGTTGTAAATCATTGCCAATGAGAATGATACATCGTGCAAAGTCGATTGGGTCTGGAACAATTGTGGACAACTCGGGGAATCTGGGACTGTAAGTGGCGACAAGCAAGTTGTGAACAAGCACAATTTCGTTATTGATTTCTGAACTAAATTCGTTGGCCTTGACTAGAAATTGATACTCTACCGGATCGCTCAAACTTGATGACTCTATTTTCTGTAAATCGCCAATTCGAGTTAACATGGGATCGAGAAGTCGCTGGATGTTGGTGACTGATTGGATGTCGTAGACCGACTGGAGGTCCTGCTTGGTAGTGAGATCTTCAGCTGTCAAATTGCGCTCTTTAGACACCACATCGCCAATACGTGCTATTAGATCGTCTAAAGTAAGATCTTTATCTTCATTCGCCGTCTGGGTTGCTTTTTGCGGTTTTATCGAGTTTCCACTGACGTTATCATTATTATGATGAGGACCAGTAGAGTTGATGCTATGTTCGTTCGTGTTGCTCTGCTCTTGGCTATTCTCTTCGCTGTTGTCACTCTCGTCGCTGCTTAGATCGAAATCGTTCTGAAGATCCTGTAAATAAGTCTGGTTAGACATAGTGCTAACTGCGTTATTTTGTGTTTTGTAAGTGATTTAATCTTTTATCTGTCTATCTGTTAATATCTGTGAGGTTCAATGTACTTTTTATTTATTTATTTTTTATTATCATTATTATTACTATTATTATTTTTTCTTGCTTCAGCGGCTTTTTCCTGCAATGATTTTTTTATCCCCAGCGAACCATCGACAACCGCAACAGCAACCACAACAACTGCTCCAGCAACACGCAGCATGACTCCATAATGAACGCTTTAGGGCCACATACAAGTAACCATTTGCAAGCCCAGGTGCTGCTTTCTTCGCTCCCTGTGGCCTTGAAAGAGGTGCTCGAAAACAGCATCGACGCCAGTGCCACCGCCGTCACCGCGAAAGTGTGCCCCAGAAAATTGGCCTTCATAGTTATCGACAATGGCACTGGCATTGACCCAGACCACTTGGCCAGTATTGGAAGTCCTGGTAGCACCTCCAAGATCTCTTCATTGAGTGACTTGGCCAGTATTACCACGTTAGGGTTTCGTGGACAAGCGCTTGCTGCCCTAGCCAGCGTATCACATTTGACCATTATTTCTCAAACTGCTAGTTTTCGAAGTAGCTTTGCCGTCAAGTTTGCGAATGGGTTCAAGTTGTATTCCAGGCCCCGGCGCTTAAAGATAGACGACTTTTTCGAAGACGCTGACTTTGGTAAGATTGATCCTACAGCAATCCTCAAGCGTGGAGCTGGGACAATAGTAATTGCTACTGGGTTATTTGGCAACGTCCCGGTGCGAAAGCGCCAGTTACAGAAAGTCTCTTCACTCAAGTTTTGGAATGAGGTCCGCGATGTGGTCTTCGATGCGGCAGTTGTCAATCCTCGTCTTGATATCCATGTTTTTAAGGTTGACGAATTGGGAATTCAAAAACTGGTATACCAGATTAGACAGCTGGACCATGAGAAGGTTAGCGCTTCGATGTCTGAGGTGTTTAGGCTGCTCTATCATAAAGAATTCACTTTTGAGGATGCGCTGCTACATGAGAATGGCTGCAACCTTTCCGGCGTAATAAGTCGCCAGCCTAGTCAATCTTCCAATCTTCAGTTTATCTATTACAATGGCCGAAAAGTTTGCGATGCTTCGCTTTTCAAGGAAGTGCAGAAGATGTTCCAGCTGACTGATGTCTTTGAGGAACCAACAGCAGGCAACACTATAACATTGACTGGTAAGCCGTTCACCCAGTTTCCGGTGTATATATTCAAGATCACAGGGCCAAGTACCATCTCAGATATTTTGCAAGATCCATCAAAAAACTTATATTTCTCTGAAAATTTCACCAAGATCAAAAATCTTGTTATTCACGCTGTATCATTATTTTTGGACCAAGATTCTCGTCATCTAATAAAACAGGTCAAAAAAGACCATGGCAAGTCGTTTGACAATGGTATTAGTTTGAATTCCGCACATTTGCTGTTTAGTTCAAACATGAAAGTTGGTCATATTGATAATGTTGAACTTAATGGAAGGCTATGTGCGCAAGACAAGGAAAGAACTCGATCACTAAAAGAGGGGAGTCAATATTCGTTGCCTAATTTTGGTTTGACTCCCCATTTTTCTACCACAACTCTGCAAGATTTCTCATTACTGAGACAACAAGGCAATCGAGAGGAACCAATAGCAAAGCTTGATTTACAATATTTAAGCCAAAACTCATCTGAAGTCAAAAATTCTAAAACTTTGAAAATATCAGATTACTTCAGTAGGTTTTCCCAGATCAAACTTAGCAGAACTTCTCTCTCCACTTGCAGAGCAGTGGCCCAAATAGATAAAAAATTTATTTTAGCCAGCGCAAAGTTGCCAGTAGTGACTAAGAGCAAGATAAATAAAGAGGGAGGATCATATAGGTCTACATTATTGATTATAGACCAACACGCATGTGATGAGAGAATTCAAGTGGAGAAATTATTTAAAAATTTTGTTGAAGATGTAATATTAAACGCTAATAATGGTAATAAATTGCTTCCCATTGAATTGCCCATCAGAATAAAAATCAGTTTTTCAGAAGGTGAAATCAATTTGGTTCTTGATTACATTGACAACTTTGCATTCTGGGGTATCAATATATCGTACGACATTACTGACCATGCCATTGCCGTTACACATTTGCCCAAGTTACTATTTGACAAAATGGGCAAATGTGAGAAGACTAATGCAGATTTTATCGGAAAAGTGCTACTTCAACATAGCTTTGATCTTTTTGAAAAACGCAAAAATTTAAGAGTGCACATTCTAGCTAGCAGGTGCCTGCTCTCTGATATAAACGATCAAATCAATAATTGGTGGGAATGGATGCCCGCAATACCCGGGGTGTTAATTGATTTGATTAATTCAAAAGCTTGCAGATCAGCAATCATGTTTGGTGATGCTCTTAGCTTAGCACAGTGTCAGGAGCTAATTCAAAAGTTAAAGGATTGCCGGTTTGCGTTCCAGTGCGCTCATGGTCGACCTTCAGTAATCCCAGTTGGCGACTTGGATATTTTTGACAATACAGAGCTTTTATAGTGTGCTCTTTTGCTTGTGCTCTTTTTTTCTTTTTCTGTTTGTACTCTAATATCTTATAAGCATTGCTACGTAATAAACGATAAGATTACAGACTAAGTTCAATCAAACTTTGCAGTTGCGCATGTTGAGACACTCCGCGTGTGAAAAATGGTGAAAAATAGAAACCGAAAAAAAAAAAAAATAAAAAAAATAAAAAAAAATTCAGGAACTCATCGCTGAACCTTTTTGAACTTAAGTGGTACTTACATTACTATAGCACGTTACTTTAGCGGCCACTTGCACCATGTCATCTCTACCTAAGGACTCAAAAATGTATGTATATATTCGGTGAGCCACCAGCTGTCTTTATAAAAGACACTAAACTCGATACTCAAAGACCCTTTTTTTAACTGTCAGCAGACTAACATACTGCTTATATAGCCTCATCCTCAATCCGTATGCGCCAAAACTAGACTCAGTGATTAAAAAAGCCAACCAGATAAATAAATCTAATGGCCCCTTTGATTCAATTATACTCCTTGGTGACTCGGTGAATGATGTTTCTCAGTTACTGTCGTCTCCTGCGGTGCAGAGCCTCGAAGCTCCGACTTTTTTTGTGCAAGGACTCAATGAATTGAACATTGGAGATCATCAAGATATCAAAAACCTAGAAAATGAGAATGAAAATAAAAACCATGCAAAGGATCCCAGCAGCAGTATTACTGTCAGCGAATCTAGTTTAAAATACTTGGGAAGTCAGGGGGTGAAAATATTGCCTAATGGACTTACTTTGGGGTTTGTTAGTGGTAAAGTTGCCAAAGACTATGCGGAAAATACCAATACCGCCATAAATAAGGAGCCAAATTCTATTGAGGAAACATTCAAAGATCGAAAAGTTGATATTTTGATAATGTATCAATGGCCATCCGTTATTGCTAAGCAGCAGAATGCTAGCATTTTAGGGAACAGTATTCTTGATGCAGTGGTGCGTCATTGTCAGCCAAGGTACATCTTTGCCTGTGGCAAACCTGGAGGTATATCGTTTGAGCTGGATGCTTTCAAGTGGGAAGATACGCTGAGAGTAACGCGGTTTATTAGTTTGGGAGAGTACAAGTCTGAAAAAAAATGGTTTTATGCATTTAATATTAGCGGCAAAATCGATAGTGACGCTACCGATGGTTCATTAGCCGAGAATCCATACACGACGCTGACTAAGAATATGGACAAGGAAGAAACCTCGTCTACTAATTCAACGACTGATACAAACAGCTTAGCATTACCTAAAAAACCAGATACTTCCAATGCCACCATACTGGGGCAAAAACGTGCACCAAGTGCTAACAATTCTGAGAATGAAATTGCTAAGAAGAGAAAAACAGTCAATCCAAAAAGCTGCTTTTTCTGTCTATCCAACCCCGATGCAGAAACCCATATGATTATTTCTATTGGGAATTCCTGTTATATGACAATTGCGAAAGGTCCATTGACTAAGCCAACGAAGTTTCATAATAAGCCAATTTCAGGCCATGTTTTAGTTATCCCAATTAATCATATTCCCAATGTTAATTCTGTAGCTGCAATTACTGGTATAAGAAGCATAGAAAATGGAGAAGAAACCAAAGTGTCTGAGACGACCGATGACTCAACCACTAAAAATGAAAGCAAGAATGGTGATGCTTTGGAGGTGGACATTTTAAATGACTTGAAAAAATTTGATGATTCTTTGAAACTTTTTTTCTGGAAAGAATTTGAAATGGGGTACTCTAGATTCGAAATTAACACTAAAAGCTCAGTGCACTATCATCGTCAAATTTTTCCATTTAATTTACATGTCTCTATTTCCAAATTTTATGATTTCTTGAAGAGTTTTGAATCAAAATGCAATACCAATAGTGGTGGAAGAAACGCTATCCTTGCGAAGTGTAAATTTAATTTTATGTTGGTGAGAAAAGAAAATCCAGAAGATAGTAAGGATACTACTTCCTTAAATACTAGAATTAAAGAAATTGTTGGTGAACGAGGTGAATATATCTCTATTGAATTATCAGTAATCAATACCGATCTTCAAAGAAATACTAAAGTTCAAGAAGATGAAAACAAAACGGAAGAAAGCACACAAAGCACACAAGAAGTGGAGATTGATCAACAGTCTAACGATGCAGGCAACGGCAACGGTGATGCAGATGCCAATCCATTGTCATCACCTAAGCCAACCATCGCCGGCACCCCAGAATCTTACTTCTTTGTCACTGCTGTTGATTCAACAAAATACGTTGATCTTCAATTTCCAAGAAAGCTATTTGCTTTCTTCTTGAACTTGAAAAATCGTGCTCATTGGACCAAATGTACACAATCAAAAGAAATTGAACTGTTGGAAGTGGAATCTTTTAGAAATTTATACAAAAATTACGACTTCACTCTTTCATGAAGCGAATAGAAGCTCAGTTGATTTTCAAGTATGTACATTGAATCAACAGTTTAATCATAGATTGCTTTCACAGCAGTTTGTAAAATGTAGGTATTACAATGCCATGAATTTGTTCAACCTGTCGAATAGCGCTCTGCATTTTTAGTCTCGTTTATTTTTCTTTTTTTTTATCCTTTCTTGTTTTCCCTTTTTGCAAACTTGCACTTACACTAGATGCTTAAAGCGTTCCGGTGCGTTATGATCACTAACTTTAGCACCCCACCCCAAAAAAAAAGGCAAAAGACAACAAGGAATTGCATGCTCACAATGCTGTGATGGTCTCGGATTGACTCTTAGGTTGCTTGCTCTACAAGGGTGAAGGTTACGTGATGTACGGTTATATGACTAAATCATCATTAGCCTATAACGACGCAAATGTTATATATAAGCAACAGGCACTAGTTAGCTGCGGTTTATTTGAAAAAAAAAAAAAAAGATTGATCTATATTACTTGAACAAAATGCCTGACATTATTACCTGCAATCACATTTTTTTGATTGGTTTCTTTTTGGATGTATTGAATTTTTTTTGGAATTAGTTATTTTTTTTTCCATTTTTTTTCCAGTTACCGTTGATTCAGTATTTAACTTCTGTAATCCATAACACTTTTACCTTCTGCAATCAACAGTTTAGCCCAGTGTCTTGCCACAATGGAAGCCTTCATAAATTTTCTAGATGCATATTTTTTGAAAAATTCTTCATGAACAATTGGGGACACCAAATATTTTACAATCATTTCACATACATCAGCCATATCATGCTCAGTATAACCACCAGAATAATGAATCAAATTACTATTCCAGATACCACGATCCAAAATTTTTCTAGCCACATACATTGCAGCAGCAGCAGCTAATGATGGTAATACTCCAATAAAATTATGATCAACTATAGAAATTTCCAACAAATATTTGCCTAGCGTTCTAGTTCTCACTTCATAATCATCAGCTTTAGAAATTCTTCTCAAGAAATTCATTGGGTTTGGATAAGACATATTAAATTCCAAAGTTTCCACTACTGCTTTTTCTGCATCCAATATTTCTTCTTCAGTGTACCCACCATCGGTAACGATTGCATAATTTTTCACTGAGGGAGAAAAAACTTCTTCATATTTGGAAGCAATGAATAAACAACTAGTGGCAAGTAGTTGAACTTTTTCCACTTGAACTTCTTCAATTGACAAAAATCTATCCATTAAATTAATGGCCAAAAATAAAGTTTCCGGTAGTAATCTGAACCGCAAATGAATTTCTACAATCCAGTCCACTAATATAGATCTCATTCTTGGTTGTAAGCTTGGTTGCCAGCTTAAATATGTTGGATCTGGTAATGTTTTTTTCTCAAGTTCTTGTAAGTATTCAAAAATTTCCACGACATATTCACTAACCATTACTGGATCATCGATATCCTCTTCATCCAAGTCATCCCAAGTGTACTCTATCTTAATTCTTTTTTCTGTTTGATGAGTGATTGCTTCTGATGCAGATCTTTTCAACGACTGAGGCTGCGTTGTCTGTATAAGAGTGCCATCTCTTCTATATTTTTGGTCTTCATCATTACTACTAACGTTATGAGTAGCGCTTTCTTGATCTTTTTTGATTTGTACTTGGCGATCTTTTCTAGACGTTGGTTGCAAAGAAGCGCGAGAACCAGAGACGCGCTGGTCTTTTGTCGTACCGTTACCATTGGCGTTATTACTATTAATATTGTTATTGGTTGTGCTAGTGCTGACTCTAGCAGACGACGAAGTTTTAGCTGCAAGGTTCGAAGAGATAGTGGTTGGAATTTGACTGACGTTGCTATTTAAATTTGTAAGCGCGCTTCTTCTACTTCTGGTGACGGGAATATTTGACGTATGGTTGCTACTAAGGTAAGCGGCTTTCGCGTCGGCTAAAGCGCCATTGGTGACATTGAGTTTGGCGGCTTCAATGTTATTAGCAGCAGCTTTGGATCTTGTAAGAACCGCCGCGGTTGAGATTGCATTCTCATCACTTCGTGTAAGATTCTTTCCCTGAAATGGTGTTAGTAGTCAGTCACGTAAATATTAAGGCAACCATTTAAGATTGGACCAGTAATGATAAAGGACAACAACGATAATCTGAGGAACAAACACAAAAATGGAAAGTTGCATTTTTGAATAATAAGTAGCTGATGAAAATCTTTGATCAAAAGAAGATGTAGATGTCAGACCATGGCATAATGGGACGTGTAAGACTGATCATAAATAGTAAACAAATAAGGAAGAATTATAGAAAAAAAAACAAAAAACAAATAAACCATTAGATACGTACCGCCATATTGTAAAAGTAATATTGAATTTGTTAGATGCAAATTAGGATGGTCAGTGGATGGATGCTTTGTTAAATGACCAATGTTTTGTTGTTATAATTGTTGTTGTCGTTGTTGTTGTGGATGATTATGGAAATTGATTTAACAAAAGTCCCAAAAAACCTAGCAAAAAAATAATGAAAAAAAAAAAAGGAACAGACGAGAAACAAAACAAACGGAAAAATAAACAGATCCAAACGAAGTGAAGTGAAGATACAAGACAGATGGAAGACAGCTCTGGATGAGGGAATGAGCAAGCCAGGATGATGATATGGAGGAAGAGTAGTTCTAGGAGTGAGAATAGAAATAGAAATAGGAATAGGGCATGTACTCAGGGGAGAAAGTAAGCGGTGAAGAAGAAAGAACCACAACAAAAACACACACTGCGGCAGCGGCAGACAGAGAGCGGGAGCGAGAAAGAGAGAGAGAGAAACAGCAGCGTTTGTGCTTTTGTTTTTTATTTTTTTTTATTTTTTTTTTATTTTTTTTTGTTTTTTATTTTTCGTGGCGCTTTCCCCATTCGGAACAGAAAACAAACCAGTGAAAGCGACTCACGTGACAGAAACACAAACCACAATACTGACTCCCGAGGGCCGTGTAGTTTCACTTGGTCCTTGAGCAACACTACACACAACCGCGTATGCTGGCATACCAAACAGCTTTCCGCACAGATCACAGGGCTTGGTTAAGCAAATCAGTACCTGGCTGTATTGCTGTATAGTGGGCCTGTGCGCAAGTGCCCATTGCAACTCTCTGGGTCTGTTTGTTTGCTTGTGTCTTCCGCCAGTTCTTATCACATGACCTATTGTTTACGTTTCTTGCGTTTATTTATTTACTTTTCCTCTATTTGTTTATTTATTTGTTTGTTTATATTTTCCTGCAGCCTGTTGCCCAATTGGGACAAGTTGCTTTCCTCAAGTGTTGATATATAAACATCGAGCGATGGCATTTGATGCCAATTGATTTGAGTTAATTCTTTCAATACATAACATCCAATTAGTCCGCCTACTCCTGTTCTCAATTTTCTTGTATACACTACGTGTCACAATTCTAGACAATACCATCTAGCTTCTTAAGTTCAGAGACTTAACTGAGACTCTCTCTAATCTCGCAGTTGCCGAAAGCGCTCGAGGCCGCGACTTTGCGTACGTTGCCAGGGACTCTCAAACGAGGATCCGCCTTGTTGCTCTTCTCGAGAAACAAAAAATAATAATAGAACAATAATATATATCAGTAAAATATTCTTCCTCGCTATCAAGTCCTAAAGCTCTTGAATACGCTATAGATTATAATTTTTATTTTTTCAGCTAGTATTTCGTCGTCGCTATGACAGTATACTAGTTTTGGTATTGGCAATTTGCTGTTTGATTGGAAACCTCATTTCTTAGCCAATTCGTCATGCGTTATTAGATTGCAAGCTTACAACAAGCCAAACATGTCTATATTTGTTTGTTTATGTGAAATGACTACTTTCGGCAATGTTGCGCTTTCAAACGTAAATAAATATTAGCCCATTGGGCATTTTTATATCTTTAGATCATTCAGCAAGTGACAACTTTGTTTGTGGATGCACACTCTTTAATAACCATGATCATCTTCGACTATCAGCATACGTAATTAATGTAATGCGTATTGTAAAATCTCAATTGGCCATAATATTTATCAAAATCGACATCATTATTGCTGCTCAGTGTGCAAGTACAGCACAGTTTCGGATAAGTTTGTAACTACAAATCCCTTTCTGCATTGTAAAACATCCACAACACATTGAACTAAAAAACGTTATTGGTAATAAGTTTTATCTTGATCTACCAATAACGTTTTTTAGTTC
>JXWR01002059.1_pt1 | contig 24517 bp, 16 predicted proteins | sample 315541 | NCBI WGS metagenome assembly JXWR01 (sample SAMN03273951, study PRJNA271842) | soil metagenome | isolation source: rice field ambient CO2 | place: India: CRRI Experimental farm Cuttack,Odisha-753006 | collected 2013-12-17
ATGATTCTGGTGATACTGATGCTGCTCCACATATAAATCCACCTTGAAATCCACCTACTCAGTGTCTGTGCCCGGAACGCCTGATCCAGAATCTTTTAACTATCAATTAGCCATTTGATAAGGACCGTCAGATGCCTTCCGTCATCTACTGTTTACCTCGTATGGATCATTTCACTAGCTGGAGAGACTAATCTACTTTTTGTGCTCGTCTCTTTTTTTCTTTCTTTTTTTTTTTTTGCTTGTTTGCTTGCTTGTTTGTTTGTTCAACGTAAGGCTCTAATTTTTAGTCTATAAGGATCTTCAAGTGCACATCAAGTTTCCCTGATACCTGTTCTTCATTTTTGTTTCTTACTTTTTCTATTCACTATAGTGACTGTTACAGCACTGCTCATTTGGTTCCATCTATATAATGAAGGTGTCTCTGCAATGTCATATTAAATGTACTGGGATAACACCAAAACTAACCACAATACATGCTAACTGCCGAAAGAATAGCACAATATGATGTTATTGTGAGACAAGTCTGATCCGTAACTTTCAATTCACTGTCTAATACAGCGTTAGGTTGTACCATATATTTTTAGAAAAATTTTGGCAACTCGGTTGTATCATTGCTAATCTACATTCCGAGAGAAAAGCATATATAGCTATATTTAGTAAATGTTTTGAGAATGTAACTACTTTACCCATATTATCATCCCTGTGGGGTATTCAAAACATGCCTAGCACTAAAGAACCTTCCTCTGAAAATGCTGATTCCACCATAGAATCTTAGGTAAACCAGCCAGAGGATATCCAACCAATTTTTACCATAAATGTTAAATCCCACAGGAAAACAAATTTAAGCAAAACATCCGGAATTCATAATAGCACCGCAGTTTTTAGAATTAAGTTGTGTCTACTTTTCTTTGATTATTATGCCTGCAACTTAATTTTTAAAACTGTGGAAGAAAAAAAAAAGAAACCTTTCTCTTAAATTATGTTTTTTTTTTATTAAAATTTTGCAAAAATCAAGTTTCGTAGTTTGAAAACCCTACTGCTATACTTTTTTTTTGTTTTGCTATCAAGGTCAATAATTGGGACGCCCCAATGTATTTTCCCTTTTTAGATGCAGATATATATACGGCGAGCCTGACCAGATAAAATTTCTAGACTCTATTGTTACTAGTTGACTTTTTTTTTGTATTTTATCATTAGCTAAGTAAACAGAAACGTAGAGAGGATGATCGAGTCAAATATTGTGAGTCTTTTAAGGATAAATAGGGCTAGAAACTACAAAAAAGTTGACAACGAAGAGATGCAGGTGATTAACTCAGCAAAGTTAAAAAAGAAAACCAACTTTTGGGAGAAAAGTGGACGTGGAAGATAATGTTAATGGTACAAGATGAAGCAGAAATATTGTCAGCTGGAGGAGAAAGAAACCAAATCTGCAGACAGAGGCAGGTACAAAACATTGTACAGCTTCTTACATAACTTCAGCCTACACTACCAAGCAGCCTCGAGTGATGTGGTGCGAGGTACAACCTTAATGTGTATACTAGGGCATGATTTGCGCATTTATAAACATCTAGTCGCAGTGCTACTTTTTTGACGGGTTACCATAATGTATTACCCTGCAATTACGAGCCTCACCTGTGCTGCGATCGCAAAGGGGGATACCCTGTTTTGAGCACTAAACCTTTCAAACTCTGTTTCGCAGGCACTGGGCAAGCCACAACAGTAGTGCCTGGAAGGAGAGCGACACCAAACTGCTGGTCGTGTGCCAGTTTGTCTTTTACAGCCTCAATCGCAAAGCTTGTTTTTTTTTCGTAGTTTGTATGCTCAAGTGTGTTGTTATTGATGATTGATTGATTGATTCACTTTCGTTCTTTCCCTTTACTTCTAATTCTGTCTTTTTCTTTGCTGTCAAACAGGGACTGCTTCTGTCATTTCATTCGCTGTTCCTTTGTTGTTTTAGTATTAGCTTTCTATTAGCTTTCCTTCTCTTCAAACAACCACTTTGCTCCACCGTACACTGGACCCCTTTTGCAACACAGAATCCCTCTGAAAAGACTTGCCCATCCTCAACATGGTGCTCCTCCAGACTCTAGCGTGTATTTACCTATCGCTTAGCTTTCCTCTTGCTAGCGGGAAACTTGTTAGAAGAAATTACAACAAAGATGATAATGTCCCAATAACAGTCACAAATATTTCTCCTGGCGGGAACTCGGAAAATGGGAAATTCTTTTTGTATCCAATAAGTTACTTTGATGAAACCGCCAACTTTTGTTACGCTGATAAGTTTGTCAAGGACGATGATAAAGAAGGCCAAGCCAAACTTCAAAAATATCAATCCGAAAATAACGTTATTAAGTACGACTCCATCTTTGAAGACGATATTTCATATGGACCACGTACCATCGAGTCAGTTTTCCAACAAGACATTACATGTCAACAAATTTGCTGGAGAGACTACCGTAGCGTTAATGCATCCAGAATCAACTTTTTGATTGAAAATGACTACCGCTTTAACTTTTTTATTGACGATATTCCAGTTGGCAAAGAATTTTATGATTTCAACTCCAATAAATTTTACATTTCAAATAATATTCCAATTGGTTATAAAGACATCAACCATGTTTTACACATTTATAACCACTGGCAACTCATTGTCTATTACACTAACAATGGTTTAAATAGCTACAACATTATCAAGGCGGTTATGCAACAGCGTGCTGCTAAACGTGTTAAGCAGCATGAAAACCAATGTCAAATTTACCCACCTCAGGTCTTGAGAACTAAGCCAAATGTGGACAATAAGGTCATTTTCACCTACGATGTTGTCTGGAAGGAAATTTCCAATGAGATGACTAATCACTATGATTGGAACAACCGTCTTGACCAATTTAAGCACAACTTGGTCAATCATAAGTTTGACAATATTCAAAATTCTTTATATTTTGTTTTGATTATATTTGTTGCTATCTACTCCAGCAACAAGTTTAGCTCAATTTTGAGCGCAGATACTAGAAGCTACAAGTCTTTAGCTGGAGATGACGTTACTGATGCAGACATTGTTGCTATTGGCGAAGACGATGATTTGTTGGTAAATTGGTACTCTTTGAAGAATGATGTGTTTAGAAAACCAAACAAATTGATTTTCTTTTCTAACATTGTTGGCTTAGGTATCCAGTCAATTGTGGTTGCTGTTATCACTTTGCTTTTGTTGATCACTAACCATATTACTATCATCACTCCATATGAAGTGAAATACACTATCTTCACTTTGATTTTGCTTACTAGCGCTATTCAAGCATATGTCTCCGGTACCATTTACAAGAACTTCCATCCAAGTTTTTTGCATAATACTACCGTTACCTTTTCTTCTATAATTAGCGAGCATAAATCATTGTTGATTGTTAATGCAGTTTTTACCCCAGCAGTTTTCGCTGTGGCTAACATTTTCCTCAATAGTGGTTACGCCGCTGTCAAATCCACCAAGTACTTGACTTTTGCAACTCTTTTTAATCTTTTTGTTTTTAAATTTGCATTGATTTATGTGCCATTGTCTATTATCGGCTCATTATATGCTTTGAAAGTTTCTTCAAATACTTACACTCTCAACAATCCAAGCTTGAAGGTCAATATGATTGAAAAGAAAATTCCATCTTCAACACCACTCTTAAATAGACCAATAATTAGCAGTCTTGTGGTGGCAGCTTTCCCATTCAGTGTTATTTCTAACAGACTTACATATTTGTGGGCTGGTATTCTCTTTAACAATTTGTATTTTGGCTTCTGGAACTACTTGATTTCATTGTTTTTGGCAGCAGCCATTTCTGTTTTGGCCAACATTATGATGACTTTCAACGCCTTGAATGTTGGCAACTGGAAATGGCAGTGGCTTACTGTTGACAGCGGTTTAGCGGTTGGGTTGTTCAGTTTCATCTATGGGTTTAGATCAGTCAATTGGAACAAATTTGGTGATGCTCCATCATTTTTCATTTTTGTTGCAGAAAACTTTTTGGTGAGTTCTTTGATTGGTGCCGGATTTGCCAGTATCAACTTTTACTTTACTTGGGCATTTGTGCGCAAGCTCTACAATTCCAAAGCTTAAGAAGTTGATTTGGGAGGAAGAAAGATGAGTGATTTTTTGAAGACTAGATATTGTCATTGTATTCGTTGAGCGAAATTCGTGAGCAATAAATAATAGGATAGAGGTGATAATTTTTGAACTTCATTGCGTGTAACATTTCTTTTACGTTGATAATTTTATAGGACTTTTTTTTTTTTTTCGTTCTTTTATTTAATTATTTAGCTATTTATTTTTTAAATTTAAAATTATAATTTTTATTTTTTATTTTTTTTTAATACTCTAGCAAAGCTTTGAGACTACAATGCAACGTATCTGTAAAAATGAAATAGATTGTGTCTTGTAGACTTACTTGCAACATAGACAGCGCTATTTCGCCAATAACCAATAGAACTGGCATCAAAGTCTACAAGAACAAGCCAAAACATTGTATATAATTCTTGGCAAACATTGTGCTTTTAAACAACCGTTCCAGAGAGTGCGTGTTGAAGAATTTAGAAAGAATATTGAAAAAGGTTATCTTAAGAAGACACACAAAAAGACTAAGAAAGTTTTTTTAATTTACTTTTAGATGTACGTTTGTTGTAAGTTCCAATTTATGTTTTGCTTAAATTCTTTAATTTTTGCTAATCTTATGTACGAGGCCATGCTAGGGTTGCCCTTGAGAAGCCTCGCTCTAGTTTTTATAACGATAGCTATGAAATTATATATATATATATATATATATATGAATACATGATTGCAGGGTGGGTTAGTGAGACGCTGTTACTATTATGCGGTGTATAAGATGGGCCCATGGCTTTCTGTTTTTCACTGAGAGCCATAAATAGCATTTAAATTTTACTTTTCCATCAATACAGAGCAAGAAAGCGCTACACTGGTGCCCACCACACCCCCTGATCTTTACTATAGTTTCTCAAAAAAAAAAAAATTCGTATCAGCATTCATTCATTCTAACTGAAAAAATAATCCTAATTACAGTTCTAATGTGCCCTTCTCAATACTGCAATGTATCGGTATTATTATTCTGACTCTGACTATGATTATGACTATTGTACACTGGAGCACCCCTACCACCTCGACTATCCCTATTTCTCATATTATTGCTATTATTGAGCCGAGAATTTTGACCATGGTGCATTATTGGAGGCTTTGGTATATCTGGAACATGAGCAGCGGGGCCCGAGGGAAATGAAGGAGCGGTTGATGTGGAAGCTTTTGATGCTGGAGCAATTGCCGGGACCCCAGCACCAGCAGCACTGCTTCCTGCCCCCGAAGCAATTGCAATTGGTAGCTTGTCATCAACCGTGCGGATTTCCTTTTTGAACTCATTACGGCCCGCTTTCACGTCTTCTTCATCAGCACCACCACCACCATCCACAGCTTCAAGCAAGTCATCCATGGAATAATCAAAAGAGCTCAATTGCGGATCGAGCCCCATCTTGACATCGACTGTTTTCAAATGATCAAAGCATTCCTTCATGTACGCAATGATATCATTAATTTTTGCCAACCCAACGCCAAAATGCTTCTGGATAAAGAGTTTGCCAATTTTTTCCTTTTTTTTCAACATTGTCAAGACATACGCAGCGGCAGCGAGCTCGTATGCATTGTAAAGAATATAAACGGGGCAGTAGATGGCCACCTCGGCAAACCAGTAGAATTGCTTGACTTGCAATTCTTTTTCCCTTTGTCGCTGTTTGCGCTGCTGTGGGGTTAGTTGGCTAGTGACGGCGGTGTTTATGCCGCTGGCATCGTCAACGTCTAACACTTCGTCAAAGACGTCAAATGGCATTTCTATGATTAAGTCAAATCTCAAATCCTTGAGGATTTTGTTTTCTAGGGACTTGATGGCGTCAATGTTTTTCCAAATCAAGTTGTCTAGTTCTTCTACTGGCACACCCGGCTTGATCATTTTGGCCAATTGTAGCGCTATAGTTTTGATGCTTTTCAAATTCTCTTCGGATTTGGTAGCAATAAAGACACACGTTGCCACCACTTGCTTGTAGTCAAAGGAAAAAAAATCATTAAACATGTAGTATCGGTTCAAGAAGACTGACGCGGCAATCACTGTTCTTCTGGCGAGTTTGGTGCCGGCGGAAAATTCTACTACCCGCTGTACTGCTTTGGCTCTATATGCTAATTCGTCCTTGTATGGGATTGATTTGGTTAGTCTGGAGGGTGTTTTCTCTTTTAGATCTTCCTTGGTGAAGATCCACTGATTGTAAGGTACGTTGATCACTTCAGGCCACATGTCTTCGTCTTGTTCTTCTTGTTCTTGTTCCTGTTCTTTTTCACCTGCTTGAGCAGCAGCAGCAGTAGTAGTAGTAGTAGTAGCTCCAACTAGTGGTCCTGCCACGGTGATATTGTTGAGCTGAAGTGTAGGCACATAACTACTGCTTGGATTTGTAGTGGTTGCCGCTGTAGCAGTTGCGGCTTTTCCAAGGTACGTATCCCTGGTCCCATTTGAATAATTGTCTCTTCTATCCCAGTTTCGCAGTCTGGAATTATTATTATTGTTACTGTTATTATTATTATTATTATTGTTATTATTGATATGGTTGAGATTATCTGCCGCCGGCAAAGAATTCACTCCAGCTGGACCATTACCGCCTCTTCTGAGTCCACTTCCTGCGGATGGGCCTCTAGCGTAATCTCTTCTACCGCCATCGCTGTAACTATTACTGTTCATTGAAGAAGGATCGGAGGATATTACTGGATTGTCAGTGAAATTAATACGATCGTTTATGTTTCTATTGCTGATATTTCGATTGGCGTTAGCATTGGCATTACTTATGTTTAGCGGAAGTCGACCGTTTGGACTTTTTGATCTGGATCTTGGTCTTTTGGAATACGATATTGGTATTCTGTTGCTATTGGTATGGTTCTCGTTGTTTGATGACCTGTATCTGTTGGAATACCAAAAACACAAAGAAAAGCTGACGTGACTGGACAGCAGCTATCTGGATTGGATGGAGTCCTTGCTTGGATGGACTACTGACAACTAATGAGTGTCTCTATACCATATATATATATATATATTTTATATCCAGTTTACACACTTGTTTCTTTGTTTGGGGCTGCTCTTTTTCCTTACTATAAAAGATAATTTTTACCACTCGAGGCAACCTGGTTTACCCGACCCGACCACTGTCGAACACCAAAAGTGGTTGGCGCTCTTTACTCTCTCCATAGTAGAGCAGAGCAGCAAGTACAGTCGCAACGGTTGTGTTGGTTAAAAGCACAGTAAAAAACGATCATTAATATATTTTTACAAATTATAATGTATAAACTAGACAAAATTTATAAAAACATTAGGTTACTTATTTCTTAGCAGTCAATCTTCTCAAGTAGAAAGCCAATTCTTCACCTTCCAAAATGTAACCATCAACTCTTCCAGATTGACCTGGTCTAGAAGAAACAGCAGCGTATAAACGACCAGCACCGAATTGGGCGTCCAAAGAGTTTTCAACCTTAGCCTTGGAAGATCTAGCAGCCAATTTTCTTTCAACCTTTCTGGATCTCTTGACTTCTTCTTCGTCTTCAGCAGCCTTGGCATTCTTCTTCTTACCCAAAGTTTGACCGTAGTGGGTTTCGTACCATTGTCTGAATGGAGTAGCATCGATTTGAACAATAGCAGCCTTGGTCAAGGTGTTGGTTCTGACCAATTCGTTATTAGATGGGTGGTAAACGACACCAACAACTCTGGTCTTTCTGGAAACACCTTCAGAGGCCCAAGAGAAGTTACCAGTGTCAACTCTCAAAGCTCTGAACTTCTTGTTACCACCTCTGGTTCTAACTTCATGGATACGTTTAGCACCGATCTTGGTGTTGGCTGGTTGACGGCCTAATTCGAACTTCCGCTTCTTTCTGAATTGGGCTCTTTTGGCACCAGTGTGGGAACGCTTGTGACGTGAATCTCTAGAAATACCCATTTTTACTATTCGGTGTTGTTAGTATACTCTTGCTAAGCTGGGATACAACGTGGTTAGAGAATGGTTAGGTATGGCTTGTTGGCAGAAAAAGAGATCTTTGCTTGGTTTGGGTTACTTTTTTTTTATAGTGTTTTGACGCATGAAAATTTTTTACTCTGTATGCGCAAAGTCTTTGAGTCGGCAATGCAGAAGAGACGGTGTGTTGTCTGCTCCGATAATAATAAAAATACTAATAATTGCTATTATGCTTGATCATAAATGTCTATTACTATTGATTAGTGTAAAGATATTATCGTAAATGTTGTGGGCGGTTCATTTAATCTTTACAATTTCTCATCTTAATGTAATTTCATAATACCAAGTTTCATCAATTTTGTTATGTTTGTCTTTTCTTCAAATTCAAATTCAATGCGGTAGTGATATTATTGATAGAGACTGGGTTTTGCAACAGTGATGTGATCAAATAATAGTACTAATGAACTATTGCAATAGTACAAATTTGATATATTGTTTTTTTTTTCTGCTTTTTTTTTTTCTTTTTAGCCAAATGATCTCAGTATCCAACTTTCAATAGTGATGGTAATCTTCACGATCATCTAACGCACTCTCTAACAGTATTCAGATGTTTAATGTACCCTAAACATACCTATTTATCGTTAGTATTTTGAAAAATCTAAGCAAAAGATCGAAAGACTGAAGGGAATTTTTTTCATTTGTTTGAAAATTGTCAAATACTTTTGCCTGGGCAGTATGTGGGAGAGGGGAGGAGGACTGGATTGGGAGAGCAGAGCAGAGCAGAGCAGAGCAGAGCGGTGGGAGAGTGAGCGAGAGCAGAGTGGGCAGAGAGCGAGCGAGAGAGAGAGAGAGAGAGAGAGAGAGAGCGTAGCAGCCAGCAGCAGCAGCAGCAGCAGCGGCGGCCCAGTGGACACAACCTCCTAGTAAAAAGAGCGCACGTGCGCAAATTTCACCAAGTCATGTGATGAAGCAAGCAACTGCGTGAGAAAGTGAGTGACAGTGGAATAGTAGCCCTAATGAAGAGCACATGACTAACATGTTCCACAGAAGAAGAAATAGCCCTAGTATTCACTTCAAAGGATACCCTGCTCACCCTGAAAGTAACATCACATGATTATCTCGTAAATGTTTTTTTTTCTTTTTTCTCGATTTTCATTTTGAGGAATTTACGAAGATCACGGTGAAAATTAACGAGATTGATTGATTGATTGATTGATTGAGTAGACAATCTTTCGGTTTACGCAATTTGATTCAACGGCCAAAAATAATTCTAAAAGCTTTTTCTTTTTATTTTCTTTTTTTTTATTTTATTTCATTTTATTTTTTATTTGGCTTGGTAGTATGTGCAGTTGCACTGCTGACTGGGTAGACTCACACAGTAGTACACTTAGCACCAGTAGCTAGAGTGCACTACTGTGACAGCTGTGGCAGTACGACAGTGCCCGTTCTCAAGAGGCTTGCTTGGCTCCCGGGGAACGGCGCATTTGAAATATTTGTAGCTATGAATATGCGCAGGCGAAAACGACGTAAAAATAAGTACAACATGGGATAAAAAAAAAAAAAAAAAGTAAAAAAAAAAGTGTCAAGATAAAAAGAAAAAAAAATAAAAATAAAAAAAAAAGTAAAAAACCAAACAGGGACCATGAAAACAGATTTTTGAGATTTAGTGAGATAGAGTAAAGTAAAGTAAAGCAAAGCAAAGCAACGGCATGTGAAAACATCAATTATTGTTATAATCATTCTCTCTTTGATAGCAATACTACATTGGAGAGTGTCTAAACAAGTAAGAAACACTCTCACCGTTATGCAATCTTCTAATTGCCTCAGCTAACACCCCACTGATATCTATAGTATCCAACTTTGGACATATTTTCTTTTTATCCTCAAAAGGAACAGTGTTAGTACACACAACCTTGTGCAACTTACTGTTATTGATATTCTTGATGGCATTCCCCGACAAAATCCCGTGGGTGACAATAGCGATGACCTGCTTAGCATTGTGCTGTAGCAAGATATCAGCAGCTTTGGCCAATGTGCCGCAAGTGTCGGCCATATCGTCCACAATAATACAAATCTTGTCGGTAACGTCACCAACAAGCAACATTCTACTGACTTCGTTAGCCACTGCTCTTTCCTTGTGGATCAATGCGAAATTCAAGTCCAATCTGTCTGCCAACGATGCTGCTCTCTTAGCACCACCAGCGTCCGGAGAGACTAATATAGCGTTTCTATGGTCAATTTCTTCCTTAATGTATCGTAACACGCTTGGCTCAGCGTACAAATTGTCGGCTGGAACATCAAAGAACCCTTGGATTTGAGCCGCGTGCAAATCCATAGTGATGATATGGTTAACTCCAGCAGTGGTGAGCATGTCTGCAACTAACTTGGCAGAAATAGGGGCTCTACTCTTGTCTTTTCTGTCCTGTCTTGCGTAGGGAAAGTTTGGAATCACAGCGGTAATGGTTCTAGCAGAAGCGGTTTTGCAGGCGTTTATCATTATGAGCAATTCAATCAATCTGTCATTGACATCGCCGCATGAGATTTGAGAAATTATATACACGTCTTCGTCTCTGACGGACTCAGCAATGGAAAAGAGAACTTCACCGCTGGATTCTCTCTTGATGTCAACTTTGCAGAGGTCGAGGCCAAGTCTGGCAGAGACGGCATCAGCCAATCCTCTGTGTATGTCGCTGGAGATTAACTTGATTGAGTTGGTAGCCATTTTGTGCTGATATTGTTGTGGCTAATGTGACTATGGTTGTTGCAGATGGCGTGTTTTGTGTGTTTTGTGTGTGTGTGTGTGTGTATGTAAGGAGTTCAAAAATGTCGCAAGTATTATGAATTATTTGATTTGACTAATTCCTCGGAGCAATGGGCAACTTTCGCAGAACTTGCAGATTGAAAAAGTAATGAGATTGGAGTATCCGTGGCTCGGAGGTACTGTTTAAAGTAGTGAGAAGTATCCAAAGTGTTGAGTGGTGGATCAGAACAAAAAGCACAGGCGTCTTGGGCAGTGGAGATGAGAGATGGGAGATGGAGCTCACTGGAAAGCTTTCAACCTTTAGTACCGCAGCGAGCAGCCGCGGTGTGAGTGGCTCATCCTAAAATTTTTTTATTTTTTATTTTTTATTTTTTTATTTTTTTTTTTTTAACTAGTGCACAGTCACTGGGAGAACGTGTGATTATGTAAGATAGAGTACCATGGATTATGTAACGAGAGTATAACCCTGCTGGGAAATTGCGGTGTGGTCTGAGCATAGTAATACAGTATGTGGCATCACAGCGCATTATAATGCACAATTGCACTGCGGAGTGCTTTCCCCGGCGGTCTCAGTCGGAGTCTTTTGCTAGCTGCTGTAGCGGTTTATCGCCAGTACTGCCGTGCCCGGTGCGGTGCACACAGCGTTCGCCGGCGGGGGCCCAGCTCACTGGCGAGATCAAACAATCATCAATGGCTAGTAAAAGCCAGTATCAGAGACAGACTGTAGTCTAGCTATTACACAAGCTATCGCTGGCTCAGCAGCACTTTCTGTTGATACTGCTCGCCGAGAAAGAGGAAGCGAAGCGGACAGCTCTCCCGGAGCTGCTGGAGCTGCTGCTGAGGAAACATCCTCCGAGGAACACGGCCACCGCTCGTGGACACACTTCTAATAAACGGAGAACACACCTGCCATTGAGTTTCAGTTATCATTAGCATTATCATTATCATTGTCATTATTGCTATTGTTATTGTTATTCTTAGTATCATCGTTTCCACTGATCTTGTGGAGAGAAATCCGCCCGTCGTGATGGTATATTGTAGTATTACCCTCCCGGTGTCACAGGCACTTTTGGCGCTTCAAGATCTTTATCCGATGGAAAAGGGAAATGTTTATTATTATTATTATTACTATTAGTATTATTGACATCTGACTGACGCCTGAAACTTACGTACCTGACCAAAAACACGGTGCAACCCACTGCTTGTGAAGCATCAGCCATCACTGGAGCTATCTCCATCTTCATCTTCGTCTTCATCTTCAGCAGCACATACACCAATTCTCCTCTACAATATCCACAATGAACAAGCTAAAACTCTTCCAGGAAAACGATGTTGAGAGTCTATATCACATGGCTAAACACTTGTACTGCAAGACCAGTTTCTTCCGTACGTACCTAACCGTGCCGCAGCTAAGCATATTAAACAAGATATTTGGCTCGAATTTAAGCAAGAACCAGAGTAAGCTTATCTGGCAGTACTTGTTGAATGGCAAGTTGTTGATTCATCATACACACGATAAAAATCACCACCACCACCACCACAATGATAATAACAATAGCGAAGATGGCATTGACAATGCCAGTTTCATGATCTCGAAATCAATGTGCTTGAGAATAAGATCTCTACTTTGGGGTAAAGCAGCATCCTACTATTACCATTTAAGCGACAATAATGACAAGGAAAATGAGATTTTTGAGATTTTAGAAGGCGAGGATAGCGATTTTGAAGATGCCCCAATGAATCCAGAAGGGGAAAGCCAATCACAGTCACAGTCACACTTACAGCAGACAAAACAGCAGCCGCAGTTGCAGCAGCAAAAATCACTGAGAGCAGATGATGAAGATGACGATTATGATGAAGATGATGAAGAAGAAAAAGAAGAAGAGCAGAAAGAACAGAAGGAAAATGACAAGGCCAATCAAGATAGCAGCAGTGACAATAATGACACACAAAGCAGCTCAGAAGATTTCAAATTCCATGATGGCTACTTGGTCTTAGATATACAGTTAGCCGACCTGCCAGACGACGAAAATAATCTCAATGGAACCCCCTCAATAAATAACCACAGTACCGATTCCAGAGCAAGCACCACTGAACCAAATGACATTAACAAACAGTCTCAAAATGGCAAACCAGCCACTTTAACCACCACCAAAATGTCCACTAGCTTAAACAGCAGCGACACTATAGTAACTACGCAAGAGCTACAAGTCATAAAAAGCTTAAACAACGTGTATCACAATTTCGAAAACGATAGAGAAACACTACTCAAAAGACAAAAACTAGAAGCGAATGATAAAATAGTCAACGAGGAGCCAAAAACCGCGCTGGGAATAGCAACTAGTAGCAGCGCCCTTAATGAACACCCCCATCAACAGCAAAGTCTATCGCAGCAACTAAGCATGAATATCGGAAGTGCTAGCTTATCGTTAAAGTACTTGTTGAAGTTGATTGACAACAATAAGGAAAAAGTCCCCAACTTGACCAGCAGAGAACTCCGCAACTTGATCCACGATGTGAAAAAGTCAAAATCCAAATGGAGCTCCGAGGACAGAATTGGCCAAGAAGAATTATACGAAGCTTGCGAAAAAGTAGTCATTGAACTACGAAGTTACACTCAGCATTCGACGCCATTCTTGACTAGAGTCTCCAAAAGAGAAGCGCCAAATTACTATCAAATCATCAAGAAGCCCATGGACTTGAACACCGTGATGCGAAAGTTGAAGAATTTGGAATACAAATCAAAACAGGGCTTCATTGATGACTTGATGCTTATTTGGAGCAACTGTTTCACCTACAATACTGACCCAAACCATCAGTTACGCAAAGACGCCATTGCCATGCGCAAAAAGACCCTCAGCTTTGTGCCGTTGATCCCCGATATTGTGGTACGAACAAAGGCAGAGATTGAAAAAGAAGAAAAAGAAATCGAGCTGAAGGAGAAAAAAGATCAAAACTTGAGAAGCGGCGGGCAAGTATCGCTGAAGAAAGGGTTGAAGAGAACTAGTAACGGCGCGGTGGTGAGCCATGGCGTGGCCGATAGCACTGCATCTCCTCAGCCGTCAGCTATGGGCACGCCAACGCCTAGTGTGAGCAGTGCAATTGCCGGTGGTGCTGGGGTGCTGGGCGGCAAGGGTATTGGTGGTATCAATAATAACGATGGTGGCAGTAATTTGGGGACCAACAACGGCAACACACCAGAGCCACTGGGAGGCAATGCTGCTGGAGGCGGGAGCGGCGGCGGCGGCGGCGATGACGAAGCCGATGAATCGCAAGCTGACTTGTATGATCAAAACGATCCAGATGATGACAATTACAATGTTGATGACAATGACGAGATAAATGGAGGCGAAGGAGAGAACGACAATGACAACGAAATTGAGGAAAACAACGATTTGGAGATCCAAGTTTGGAAAAATTACACATCGAAATTAAGAGGAGATTTCCTACTTCGCAGATCTGGTCTTTTTATCAAGGATGAGAATAATGAGTTGAAGCTCAATGACGAAGCAGAAGCGGTGCTCAGGGATCCCGTGAAAATGGCCGAGTTTATGAAAGTTGTCCAAGGAACAGAGTTTAATAATGACGATGCTAATGTGAAGGACGGCGATAGCGACGGTGACGGTGATGGAAATGGAAATGGAAATGGAGACGGATTGAGCAATCGGGAGTATGTGAACGGCAAGCCAGCTAGCGGAAATAATAATGGTGCTGATAATGACGGAAAAAATAAGCAGCAAAGGAAGCAGAGTGGGCTTGAAAACGCTGCTGATCTCGAAGGTGGCGACGGTAATGATAATGATGAAAATGGCATAAATGATGACTTGTACTTGACAGAATACGACGTCATCAATGGAATTCCGTTAATCAAGTACAAGGGGCAAGACGAAGAGCATTTGTCGAAAGAAGAAAACAAAATCTTGGAAAAACTAAAGTTTCAGAGAAAACTCCATGGCGATAAGGCCCTTGAAGATACTAGCAATAATAACAATAGCAAAGATTCGCAATTCGTGTCGCCAAAGAATGGATTGAATAAAGTGATTCTTGATAACATTTCGCAAATGCAAGACATTAGAAAAATATGTTTCAAGATTTCGTTGATTAGACAAATGCAACAAAACCAATTCATCCACCACACTCAGCTCAAGCCACCAGTTTTTGAAAAACTACGAGATTTCGACCTCGATCCCCTAGAAAAAAAATCCGAAGATGTTGTGTTTGACCACAAGTTCAACGGGCCCTTCATTTACAGCATTTTTAGAAAAAACATCAGCAAGATTCTCATGAATACCGGATTCGAAGCTGCTGACCCGCTAGCGGTTGACGCAGTGGCGCAGATTGCTGAGACTTTCTTGGGAAACTTGATCAAGACTATAAAGATGCACTTGGAAACGAATTCGCATAACCGGATGACCAGCAAGTCCAACATATTGTTGTTGTCGTTAGTGGAAAACGGCATCCCCAAGCCCGATGACTTGTTTATATACGTGAAGGAAGGGATCATTAAGCAAAATGCAAAATTGAAAGAGCTAAGACACAAGTTGGCGAATTTTTTGAAAGAGTTGCTCAGACCATCATTGATGACTTTTCAAAGCGAAAAGGAGCTAATTAATGAACGAAACTTTAGCGATGACTCGGAACAGTTCCTAACGGGGGATTTCTCCAATGAGTTAGGCGAAGATTTCTTTGGATTCAAAGAGTTGGGCTTAGACAAAGAATTCCAGTTATTGTCAAGCAGTATTCCTTTGCATTTGTTGAACTCCAGGCTAAACTCGTCATTTTTTAATGCACAGAGTGCAAGCGCGGCCAATCAAAACTTGATTGAGGAGTTTGACAAAAACATTAAGCACGAACGACTCAAGAAGCAAGATATTGCTAGCCAGATCAGGCTCCTAGAACCATTCTTGAACAAGGTGTTTGAGAAGTCAAAATCAATTTTTTTGAAGAATTTTAAGAATAACAATACCGCAAATAAAGAGTTGCCGTTGACTAACAAGGAGGAAGAGATGGTGATTTTGGAAGACGAGGACTTGCCTCAGAAGCAAAGAAACATTAGACCTAGATTGCCTCCAAATGGGAAGATTGCGGCGGTTAAGAAGAGAAGCGTGGCTAACAGTTTTTTTCTAAGTGAGGAAGACGAAGAATCAGAAGAAGGAAGTGAGACAAAGGTTAAGGAGAAGGATAACAAGAGTGGTACGGCAACAACGGTAGTTAAAGAGAAAAAATAGGGAAGTGTACTATAGAGCTATGAATAATTTTAAATGATTTTACAGACTATTGTTTTTTTTTTTATTATTTTTTTTCTTCTTTTATTGTAAGTCTTCCCACTCACCATATGAGATCTTCCTCCCTCTCTCTTCTTTACAGACTTGCACCTGAATGGATTAACGACTATGCAACGTGCTTACAGAAGACAGAACAAGATAAAATTTTGAAAAACATTTCTAAAAGGGAATGCTGTAATAAAAAATAAGCTAGAAAAAGGAAAAAGAAAAATAAATAAACAAATAAAAGCTTTAAATATAGTTCTAGAAAGCTAGTAAAATAACAGAAACGTAAAAACTCCACTCCAACTAGCTAACCAGCTTACCAACCAACTAACTAATTAACAGACAGACAGATAGACACCTTTGTTGAACAGATAATAGTAGAATAAACCAAATAGTTTTTTTTTAAAAAAAATGAATATGAATTGATAAACGAATGAAGCAGCGATTGACGTTTATAACCAACAGGTGAAACGTGAAGACATACAGCAACACTCCCTTTTGTCCTACCTCCAAAAAGAAAAAAAGAAAAAGAAAAACTGTAAATTTTTAAACCTCAAAATATTTTTTTATTTTTTCTTATGTTTTAAGTAGTATTTTTAATGTTTAAATCCCTAAATCTATGCCAACTTGGCCTTCTTTCTAGCGGCGATTTTCTCCTTTGCTGAGTCACCAATAGCCACCATAAAAATAGTTTGCCAGACACTTAACCCAATTCTTGGAGTGACCCCTCTATAAAGTCCCTTGAACCCATTATTAGCATAGATATACTTCAAGGTTTTCCAAACGGTCAAATTCTTTGGTCTCTTAGGGTCTTCCACTTTACTTTGCATTTCCACTCTAATCACCTCAATAGGTTGGTTCCAAGCAGACAAACTACCACCGATAAACGAGCCTAAGATTCTTTCCCCAACGGATAATTTTTGTCCTTCTTCTTTGCCAACAACTTTTCGGATACCGTTTTCTGCCAATCTTGCCAATCCGTATCTTGAACCCCAGTTGGTGCACTGTCTGATAGCGACGGCATTAACCCCTTTGTTGACGCCCCTTATGCCTTCTTTTTTAAAGAGGTTTTTGAAGACGGTAAAGGTAGATTCAACCGGAGCTCCGACAGCGGCTTGTTTGGATCTTGTGATTTCCACGGTTTTCATGGTGGTACAGAAACCCATAGTTGCGTATGCTAAACAAAAATAAGGTGGTTGGTTAGTATTATTGTGTGCAATTAGTGTGTGATATCTCTTGTTTGTTGAATAGTGGATGATGGTGAACAATGAGTGAAATTCGTACCATGAGGTGGCCACTAACCAGCCATTGAGCACCTCCAACTAAATCACCAAATCTCACTTGAAATAAAGAATTTAAAGACTTAATAATAAAAAAAACAAAAACAAAAACAAAATAAAACGCTGGGCAATACATACCTTGAGCTACACCCCCGGTCATACCGGCAGCAATACCAGCAGCGAAATTACCAAGACCAAATCTTCTAAAATGATATTCTGCTTCAGAAGCAACAAACACCAAAACAGCACCTTTAGTGGAAGCTTCAATCCAAGCCCAAGGAATTAAACCTTGGTAAAAGCCAAGGAAACCACCTCTGGACCACACATGTTTGGCAGCTTTGGCAATGCCAAAGGATCTGTTTGCGGACATGGTGGTCTTGGTGACTTCCAATGGTTGACCCAAGGAAGTGACTCTAAAAAGTAGATTGTTAGTAGATGAATAATCTATAGCATTAAGAAATGGAAGACACATGCAATTGAGAGTTGTTAAGTTGTTTTCGTGTAAACAAATCTCGGGTGATGGGGAAGTCTGGAGATAAGAAGAACAGCCAGTACTTACTCGACAATGTTCAAACCAGCACCTAACAAAAGGTTCTCGAAGTTAATTGGCTTCTTTTTTAGGTCTTGAGGTTGCGACATGATGGATTATTAATATTGTAAAAAGTGAAATATGGGGAGCTGTGGGTGAAATTGGCAACAAGAAGCCTGGGAAAGAAGTATTTTAGACAGGATCAAATAACTGTCTCCCAGCCAAAAACAGAAGCATAACGGAGGGATCTGGAAAGTATTTATAAATGTAGGCTGCGGTGCTCCGCAGTCGCAGTTCTCGCCCATAATACCCTGCTCCAGTGGTACAGTTACGCGACAGTTGAGGTAGTTAAGAGCTTTTATATCAGCTGATTATTCTATATAAAAGGGAATATGAGAATGAGTCAGCCTCTGCGCAGCGAGTATTTAACAAGCGGCTGGAGCATCTGTTGTAGATTTGTTTATATAAGTACAATATAGCCAAAGATCCTCGGTATAGTGATATGGATTAAGGGTGTGCCTTACTGTGGAAATTGATCTGATGTCACTGATTGATTATCGGTATATGACAATAGGACAGCCTATCCTAAACTGTCTCTCGGGATGCACGAATGTAGGATCAATGCTTTCTAAAATGAATTGGAATTATGAAATAAGCATCATATATCTACAGTACACAGCCAACTAAAGCTTTGCTCTCCACTCAATCTTCGACTTTGATACTGCGAGCCGCGATTTGTGACACCGGCAACCAGCCAGTACTAGAGTATAGTATACCACCAGCAACCACGATAGCCGTCTCTGGAGCCGTTGGTGTCGCTGCCGCCCCACACGCTATGCTTTAGACCGATGGGCTCCATAAACACTGACAAAGTTCTGCAGTATTCAGAGAAGCTGCTGCTAGTAGGAAATAGCCTCCGGGGCAGCTTGCGTCTATTCTCCAAAAACACAACAAGTGTCGCCTAAATTGTCTTGAATGCGTTTCCTCTTCACTATAGTGAGATTGTTAATGAGACTAGCAATTGCTAATAATTAAATGGCGGAGCATCCCGGGATCCGCGCACCGACAATAAGTCTGGTAGCGCTTATAGTAAGTATGAGGTTTCCCTTACAAGTCCATCACGTGCTAAGGATATGAACAAACTGCACCGCAAAATTAAAGCGCTGCCAACTACAACAATATTGCCTCCCAGAGCCACCAGACAGCTCCTCGAGTATCTGTTCCTAGGATACCGCATAGTATAAAACCTAATTACTTTTTTACTTCCAATCTATATCGCTATGGTAAGTGGAGTACAAGTAGAATCTGTTTATTTGTTGTTGTTTTTTATTATTTTTTTTCGTCCAGCGTACCGTTTGCCACGCTGTCTTGAGTGACAGAGTTGATGTCAGTAGTACTAACACGCATGTTCTCGCACAGGTTTCGTCTGGTTTGCCGGAAGGCTGGGAAGTCCGTAAGTCAAGATCCCACAACCGTCACTACTACTTTAATCCATCCACCAAAGAGTCCATCTGGGAACCTCCAGCTGGCACCGACACCGCTCAATTAAAAGCGTACTACGCTGCTCAGCAAGAGCAACCATCCAAAGTAAGAGCAGCCCATTTGCTAGTGAAACACAATCAATCAAGAAACCCTCGTTCATGGAAAAGTGACAACATCACCATCTCTAAAGAAGAAGCTATCCAGATTGCTCAAGGATATGAAAAAAGAATAAAAAGTGGCGAAACTACGTTGCAGGAGTTGGCTCAAACTGAGTCCGACTGCTCCTCTCATAAAAGAGGCGGCGATTTGGGATTCTTCACCAAGGGCCAAATGCAACCTGCTTTTGAAAAATCCGCTTTCGGTTTGAAAGTTGGTGAAATAAGCGGGATTGTTGAGTCGGATAGTGGTATACATTTGATTCAAAGACTTGGTTAATATTTTTTTTTTCATTATATTGATTTTGGGCTTTTGCTATACTGAAACATTGACTTTGTTTTCCGCGTGTTTTGTTCTGTTCTGTTCGTCGATAGGTGTTTAAGTCTTAAATACTTGTACCATTTTTTATTGCATTTACGTTTTGAAGTTTATTATAAAGTAAATAGTTACAGATTTTGCCTCTCAGCAGCATCCGATATATTCGGAGTACTCTTATTTCAACTACAATTGCACAGCTGCAAAGATGCTTGTGCAAGGAACCTTGGAATCGTATATCGCTTTGAAAGAAGTTCTTTGCCTATCGCTCTTAACCTCCAGAGCAAGAAGTACTATATAGATTACCAACGTTGCGTACCTCAACTATCAAGGCGTGATGCGTGCGTCAAATATATTGAGGTTTTCATGCATGTTCAAGCTGCCCTGATTAGAGAATGCATAGAACGAGTACGCTTTTGTTTTTGTGTCTTGATTTTTTATATTTGGCACTTTTAATTGTAGAGCTGTTCAACTTGAACAACTACTGCTGCTTGAGTTCTAAAAAAAATCGTGTCTAAATTGAATTACAATCTCATCAGTTGCGACAATTGCGACAATCCAAAATATGTCAAGGGTACTAGATAACAAAAGCTTCTCCAGAGGTAGAATTCTCGGTGGTCGTCCTGGTGTAGTTCTGGCGCTTAGCTTGATTGGTGCTTTGATATTTTTCTGGTCAGCTTCGCCAGTAGCTCATAAAAAGTTAATCAAAGGTTCAAGCTTTTGGTTGTCCAAATCCAAAGCATTTACAGAAATTGTGAAGTGTACAGATGTGTCTGATGGTCTTGTTTGTTTTCAGAAAAGCCGTCCATTACTACAAAAAGAATATAAGCATCAATTCTCTTCAACCGTGAATTCACAACTTGAAAGGTATGTTGATGGGTTGAAACAAATTTTTTATTTGTAATGTCCACATTTCCATTACTTTTAAAATATAAGTACTAACAGTTCCTTCAAGTTGTTTAGACTTTGTTTCACAAACCGCTAATGACTTGGCTTTACTTTTAAGTGTCCAAACATGCTTTTACCAAGCAGATCTTCTCCAAAGTACACAAAACTTAGCTTCTGCTCCGAAAAACAGTTGGACAAAACTATTTTGTTTGGTTTTCAGCATACTTTTGCAACTATTTGCTGCTGCTCACTCATTCATAGGCTTTTCGCTAAGGGAAAAAGAAGCTACGCAATTTAATGAAAACTTTACTTATCTATTCAAAAACTCAGAATTACTAAAAGAAAGTCAACTACACGCAAAAGACGCATTGTGCCACTTATCAGAAATAATCAAAAACTCGGAAACAGAAATATCTCGTAACGTCAATAGAATTGGAGAAGTCGAAGAGGATTTGAAGAAAGCAAATGGGACCATAGAAAATATGTGGGTGGCAGTTAAAAAATTAAAAGAGTCTTTTTACTCTGGAATTCAGCCATCCCAGTCATTATCTGCATTTACTGAAAGCCCTGTTTTGCAACTTAGTTCATCGTTTACCAACATCAATGAAAATGATAGATATACTAACAATGTGGTTTCTTTAAGCAACACTTTTTCAAGTTACAATGACACTGCCAAAAAGGTTGATGAAATAGACAGAATTTCTAACCAGCCACTGCTACTCAACAATAACAACATCAATAACATCAATAACAATAACAATAATGACAGCAACAACGACAACGTCAAAGTCATTAAATATGAGTGTAATGACACATTTGTCAAAAAGTCTGATAAGACAAACACTGTTATCAAAGCTTCTTTAGGAGGAAAAGTATTTGATCTCAATACTGAAGTAGGAAAAAAAGAATGGCGTGATTTTATTCAAAAACACGCTAATAAATCAATTAACATTGGCAGCAGCAGCGTTTCTGACGAAGCACATAAAAACGTCTTGGTTTCCAAAATTGAAAACACCAATTATCAGCAAGCCACTACAAACGATAGGGATCGAAAAGTTTTTGGAGAAAAGATTCAGCTTACTTTGGAAGATTTACAACAGTTGCCAAAAGTGGACAAAAATGGGAAACCGTTCCGCAGAATTTTTGTGCCAGGGTTTGGGTGGGTATCTTCTAAAAGACTGCAAAGCGATGCTGAATTGATTGTAAAGAGCGTTTCAGATAACAAAGAAAATTAAGATTACTATTCTTCGAAAATTATGACCTTTTCCTTAGCATAAAAAAAAGAAAAAAAATTCTGAATATTTTACATAAATTATTTCAATTTCTAACGCTTTTTGTAACGTATTCAATTAGTAGTAAGCAATAATTTACACAGTAATAAAAACAACTAAAAAAGAAAAAAAAGGGAAAACATAATAACAGTCAACCATAACCAGCACATTCACTGACAAACATTTATCCAAAAATCAATATTTTCCTCGGGCAAAACCTCCACATTCTCGCCAGTAATAATGTTGCCACTATCAATTCCACCTTTAAAGTCCAAGGTACTATCTTTCAACACCTTAACCGAAAGTCTAACGTTATTCAACCCTAATGCCAACTTCAAATCATATCTAGAAGTCAAAATTCTGTCACTATCAGCATAAGTAATACTAGGACTAGGTTTAACTTTTTCATCATTAACAGACAACAAGTTGATGTATTTTTTCTCCACTAAGTCATCGTTCAAAGTAGCTAAAATGGTGATTGCTCCCTTACTGGCGGAATTATTATTGAAAATTGGCAAATTTAAAGAATAATTAGTGATTTTGTAATCATTGGCTTCAAAATTGTATTCAAACCAATTTTGAAAAACCGTCTGAGCAAACTGAGCATCAGCGTTGTTTTGTGCATATGCTAGACGTTGTGCTGCGCTATTAAATTTTGGTCTTGATGAGAAAATTGTAATGTTTTTGATGAGGGCGTTTTTGCCGTCTTTGATTTTTCTTGATGGTTTAAACTTGGCTGTCAGTTCTTTTTCCAAGTTAATGATGTTGGATTCTCCATTCTCGTTTACAATACCATGGCCATGGCCGCTTTCATCAAGTATGCCATTAAGCGATTCTTGTGCTTCTTGATTTTCGCTTTTCACCTTGTCGGCATCATTTTCATCGTCTGTTTTGTTTGCTGCTTCCAAGTCATTTTCCTTAGCTTGTTGTTCTTGTTGTTCTTCGGCATCAGTGGCGTTGCCATCAGCAGCATCATCCGCGTGGTTTGCTGGGGTTCCCGTAGTATCAGCAGCAGCAACAACAGCATCGGCATCACGAGCATTTACTGATCTTGCACGTCTTGACTTACTAGAAGATGACCGTTCTGAAGCTTCTTTACCCTTTGTTGGGCGACCTCTTTTCTTTGCTTGTGTATCTTCAGCAGATTTGGAAATTGAAAGTTTGAGTTTAAGTCCGTCATTGTGTGTGCTTGATGATGTTTGGGCCGTTTTGCTTTTACGTCTCAGAGTTGGTACGTCCTTTTCAACGGCTTCTTCTTGCTTCGATGCAATATTGTCTTCATCAAAAGCAGCTGTGGAGCTCACAGATTGTGATGATGTTGTTTGTGGGAGTGGAGCACCAGCAATTTTTTCTATCTTGGAATTAAAGGCTCTCGAAAGGGCTACGGAGTAATCGTAAATCGGGCTTCCTTCTTCATTGTAAGTTTGAGCATTACTCCAAATCAAGTTCACTTCATTGACAAAATCTTGCACCGTAAAGTATTTGTGTGTCTTTCTATTGTTGAGGTTTTTCTGTATAGTAGTCAAAGAAGTTGGCTTTTGAATGATTTGATAATAGTCTGGGTAAAGTTTCTTTGATGGTTCTTCTAAAAAGACATCAGCAATCATTTCTTCATTGTGCTCATAATTGATAATCTCATCTACTAGCTGCAGTAATTTCCCTTTAATTTCTGCATTTATCGGCTGCTGGTAAAATCCAGTCTTATTTGCTTGTTTTTCATCTTCTTTTGATTGCGTTGCTTCTTCTTGTTCTTTTCCCCCGATAGCAGGTTGCTCTTCTTGGTTAGACACACTTTTATTCTGTTTTAACTTGAGTTTAAGTTTCTTTGGTTCTCCTTCTTTCGGCAGTAAAGCGCTAGTTTTATTGACCAAATACTGTTTCACTTGATCATTGACGAAATTATATATATTTTGGGCATCAATGGCTATTAAACTGTCACTCATATTGTAAGCGGACGCGTTTTCCGACATTAGCTTGAAATCATTGAGAAATTCATTTGCATCACTATATTTTTTGTTATCCACTTTTGCCTTGATTTCATGCAAGGATATTGGATCCGATATCTTTTCGTAATAATCAGGATATAGCTTCTTGGATGGAAGTTTCATGAATTGAGTCTTTGTAAGTCTGCTACCGTCTCTTAGTTCCTGAACTAGGGATAGAGTGGATTGCAAAAATTCATAAAGTGCTTCTGATATGTTTAAGTCGGATTGGTCAGCAATTGAGTGCTTTCGTTTTTTCTGTTCTGGAGCTCTGGAAGCTCTTCTCTTTGATGCCATTTTTGTTATAGGCTGTGTCTTCTGGTGGTAATGCTTGGTTTTCCGTTTGTTATTTCGGCCAGCACACGCTTATAAAGTGAGTTTGTACGTTGAGCGTAATAGCCAATGAAAGCGGATAAAATATTTGACAAGTGGATCAATGAATGTGGGTTAGACCTTAGGATAAACCGCTGCCAAGTTAATTCCACTAAATATTTTGTTGTTTTCGATATCGCTTGTCTTTCTCGCGCTCTGTCGGATACGGTTTTTGCTTTATTTCTATTT
>JXWR01000121.1_pt1 | contig 24428 bp, 17 predicted proteins | sample 315541 | NCBI WGS metagenome assembly JXWR01 (sample SAMN03273951, study PRJNA271842) | soil metagenome | isolation source: rice field ambient CO2 | place: India: CRRI Experimental farm Cuttack,Odisha-753006 | collected 2013-12-17
ATTCCGTGATCTGGATCTTTAATTGTTGGAAACTTCTCAAGTTCTTCTGCCAAGCCTTGATTAATGAACCTACAAAATCCCTCGAATTGGATCTGACTAAATCCGGGTATTGTGGACATTCCCTCATTTCCATTCCGGAGCATCTTAATCTTAAGTTTCCTGTTTATCGAAGAAAAATTCCATTATCAGCTCACTCTTCATCAATCCCTACAGATCGATCTAGCAATTATGGAATCTATATTCTGTTTACTAAATCACATGAAATTCTCGGGAACTCCACATACGTATTTCATATATGTATTTCATACATATGAATAGAGACAATTTCAACGAAAGTTCGAATTTGCCAGGGGTCCAAATGGAATGAAAATGGGTATATAAAAGACCAACGAAACGACGAGTGAGAAGGATAAGGGGGAGTAGTAGGAGGAGCTTTCATTGAAGTAGAGGGAGCATAAAAATATGTATTTGCTATGGGACTCCGGTTTGATAAAAGTATAGAGCAGGAAATAGAGGATTTTTTCGCAAGTAAAAATCTGGATACAGTAGCGCAGAGCCCATACATAGGGCTTATTCGCGCTGTAGAGCTTTTAGAGAAAGAGGGAGATGGACCTGCCCCAGCCAATGGGAATGACGCAGGGAGCCCAGGCCCAGCGGGGAGTGAAAGGCTCTCCTCGTCGGGCTCATCGGTAAACCAACCTGAGCCGTTGACACAGGATTTATTGGCTGATGCTGTGACCTATGAGAGCCCAAATTATTTATCAGATGCGGAAAGCACAAATTCTTTAGGACCAGTAACTGATTTGGCGAGCCCCTTGGATCCATTCTCCATTCACCCAATAATGGATCTTCTTATGGGCAACTATTATTTAGCATTCACAAATGAATCATTGTCTATGGCGGTAACTGTAGTTTTTTTACTACTTCGAGTTTATTTTCTATATATATGGGTCCGTGCAGCATTTCCACGATATCGTTATGATCAATTAATGGGACTTAGCGATGATCCAAAGCTAAAAGATTAAAAAAAGGCGAGAGCAGCATAATCGTTAGTTAGGGGACGGGCCCGTATAGAAAGTCAATCCTTCTTTTTCCGATATGCCGCCCCGCAAGCAAGGAGTGCCGCGCACGAGCGGAGCGAAAACTAAGCAAGGGGAATTCCGTCATTCCATGGAAAGCATGCGAAATCCTTTGATTGTTTATAGAATCAAAATCACTATATAGTCTTTCTTGTTCCACTTGCAAGGCAAGGAAAAAAAATGTCAGTTTCGTTATTACAACCTTATTTTTTTATGTCAAAGACAAAAAGCTACGCGCAAATTCTCATTGGATCTCGGTTGTTCTTAACAGCGATGGCTATTCATTTAAGTCTTCGGGTAGCACCACCAGATCTTCAACAAGGTGGAAATTCTCGTATTTCGTATGTACATGTTCCTGCGGCTCGGATGAGTATAGTTATTTATATCGCGACAGCTATAAACAGTTCCTTGTTCCCATTAACAAAACATCCCCTTTTTCTTCGCTCTTCCGGAACCGGTACAGAAATTGGTGCTTTTTCTACTTTGTTTACGTTAGTGACTGGGGGATTTCGGGGAAGGCCTATGTGGGGTACCTTTCGGGTGTGGGATGCTCGTTTAACTTCTGTATTCATCTTGTTTCTTATTTACCTGGGTGCACTGCGTTTTCAAAAGCTTCCTGTCGAACCGGCTCCTATTTCAATCCGTGCTGGACCGATCGATATACCAATAATAAAGTCTCCAGTCAACTGGTGGAATACATCGCATCAACCTGGGAGTATTAGCCGATCTGGTACATCAATACATGTTCCTATGCCCATTCCAATCTTGTCTAACTTTGCTAACTTCCCCTTCTCTACCCGTATCTTGTTCGTTCTGGAAACACGTCTTCCTATTCCATCTTTTCCCGAATCTCCCTTAACGGAAGAAATAGAAGCTCGAGAAGGAATACCACTAAAAACCTAGTTCGCTCTCAAATAAAAACCTAGTTCACTCGCTAAAGCATCCATGGCTGAATGGTGAAAGCGCCCACCAACCTAGAAAGGAAAAATAAATGGGTCAAAAAGTAGGACGAGATTCAGTAAGTAATTCAGTGAGTGCTTTCTTCTTTTATAAGAAGAGCGTCGGCTTGGAAGAAGAAAATGAAATACGAACAACCGCGCTGGTCGTAATAGATCGACTTGAATGCGTCTTCTTGCTCCAGCATTCAAGTTCCATTTCAAGGGAGGACGACGTACCATGATACTTTCAGTTTTGTCGAGCCCTGCTTTGGTCTCTGGTTTGATGGTTGTACGTGCTAAAAATCCGGTACATTCCGTTTTGTTTCCCATCCTAGTCTTTTGCGACACAGCTGGTTTACTTATTTTGTTAGGTCTCGACTTCTCCGCTATGATCTCCCCAGTAGTTCATATAGGAGCTATTGCCGTTTCATTCCTATTCGTGGTTATGATGTTCAATATTCAAATAGCGGAGATTCACGAAGAAGTATTGCGCTATTTACCAGTGAGTGGTATTATTGGACTGATCTTTTGGTGGGAAATGTTCTTCATTTTAGATAATGAAACCATTCCATTACTACCAACCCACAGAAATACGACCTCTCTGAGATATACGGTTTATGCCGGAAAGGTACGAAGTTGGACTAATTTGGAAACATTGGGCAATTTACTTTATACCTACTATTCCGTCTGGTTTTTGGTTTCTAGTCTGATTTTATTAGTAGCTATGATTGGAGCTATAGTACTGACTATGCATAGGACTACAAAGGTTCAAAGACAGGATGTATTCCGACGAAATGCCTTGGATTCTAGGAGGACTATAATGAGGAGGACGACAGACCAAATCACGATCTACTAAAAGGAGAAATTGTGGTTCGAGTCCACGTCGTGAGATGGCCAGTGATCTTTAGCTGGTCATGGCCATAATGTGCTTTTTTTCCTCGGATTCATTGAAACCCTCTTTTTCCTCGCGAAAATAGTTCCAGTAAAGCAAACTAAGAGCGGGGAAGGAACTAGGGCGGGCATAAGCTCACCAATTAGGATGCGTGATTGACGCATCTTTTTTTTCAAATGATCAGGGCTTTTCCTTTGGGGCTGGGAAGGTAACAACCAGGGAAGGGCACCTGCTCTCCAATTTCTATTCTTTGTTATCCGTACAGAACTTATCTGTTCCAAACCCGAGAGTCATTCTTTCGATTCAGTAGAGCGATAATCCAAATTATAGGAGTATACTGGGCGAATTCTTCTAAGAAATAAGAAAAGTAGGGCAATAGTTGACTCTTCACACTTACCCCATCTCAGCTTTCATTGAAAATCGCGTCAATAAAAATAAAAAACCACCGGGTCGAGTTCGCTTCTCCCTTCCTTTTGGTGTTTAGGATGTGAAGTTGATATAAGAAGAGAGGAAAGGGGAACTGCGCTAAATGGATAATTTAATCCTGGTGATGGGCTATTCCAATGGGCATGCATCTGAGATATGGGCTTTGAGCGTAGGAACGCCCACCTTTACAAGAGCTCAGTTCTAAGATTGTTTGCGCGCAGGCACCACTACTATTCTTTCTTTTCTTGTTATGCATCCGGTCCTATAAATCTTTTTTTTCTGACCGGAGGAAGAGAAAAAGAGAGAAAGAAATCCCTACTTACTTGACTGGTTTCCGGGTCTCAGAAACATAGAAAGGAGTGAACGAACTACAGAATGTAGCGAGCCGCCCGCCTCCTCTTCTGAGAATATGCAAAAGTAAATATATATTCGTCAATGAATCCCGGCGCAATCCTCTTTAGAAGTCAATATATTCCGAAACCAAAGTCTCTGGGGGAGAAGAGTTAGACAAATCTAGTAATTCGTGTTGTTTTCTCCTCAAAAGAAAAAGTACCTGGGGAATCTATAAATTCCATGCCGAAATGCTAGTGGATCAAGTCATTCTCCCTCGCTGGCAGGCAATTCTAGAACTTATCTCGGGATAGTAAAATAGTTGGGGGAAATGAAAGTAATTAACTCTGAAACAATGCAATTCGGGAGTAAAATCAATTCTATTCGGAGCAACGAAACAATGTAAGAGAACAGAAGGGGCACGGGCTCTATCTTTGATATTCTTCCGGGCAAGAGTTGACGGGCCAAGAGTTTTTTTTAATAAATCCTAACCGTCTACGCCGAGAGCGAAAGAAATAGGGAATGCTTTTTATTCAAGTGGGGCAACCTTTTCTCTCTGCTATTCTTCGCATCTCGAAAGACCCACGAAGCGACAATAGAGGAAATACCCTCTAAGTGCTTACTACTCATACCGGGTATTCCCACTACAATGATTGAGGACTCGGTTGAATCAAATATGTCTACCGGAGTACGCTCCGCAAAGCTCCTCACTCGGCACACAATCTATATCCAAGTCCCCCATCGCACTCCACAAGTTTGGGACGACCCCTTTCTTAACGGTGCCTTAACACAAGGCTTCCCTACTAAACCAGTACAGGATCACTACTCATGACTCCTTGGTCTTCATAGTCCTCGAGAACACGATCAACAATGTCTCCCATACATTGTATGACGAAATGCCTCCTCACTATCCAAGGCAAGTGCATGGTCTATCACCCATCACTTAAACCACTGTCATATATAGGTATCCTATCTCATCTTAGAGTTCCCTTGCCTTCAACAAGCACCCTTGTCTATCGACCAGGTTTCCAGACTACAAATCCCCACACTCAGATAGCATCCAAGTATAAGGCCCTCTCGACTGAGCATATCATCTAGGATCCACTCCCATATGCACAGTCTACTCAACTGAACAACACGTCCAGTCTACAAATGACTCCAAGATCCCTCTTATCCTGGATCCCTGCGCGACAACCGACTTGCCCGCAAGACTTGTCCTTTTAGGTTAGGTGGACCAGACCTTCGTCGCTCTGCACATGTCATCCTTTGCGCTCCACTACAATGTACAAGGTAGGTTAAGCAACGACATACCAGCGAACCCCTGGCTAACCCATTAGCCCCGTAAAGCCTAGACCAAAGGTGCCTAATAGCCTAGCCAGACTCATCGGGTAGGGAATCCCATCCTCAGCGAAGCCAGTAAGCAAGCCCAAGTCCATGCAAGAAGGCCCGCTGGATATATCCAAATTCAAAGCCCATCAAAGACTCATTTGTAGATGAGTTGGATTCGATATTTGCAGGTCAGCATCATTATTATTGTTATTTTATTAATCACCGGCGAATATTGGATTTTCTGCAATATGCATTTCATACGCAGAAATAGATGAGGCAGTGAAGTTGGATAACCCCGTTGCTAGTCAGCCAACAACATTCGATCTTGGTTTCGACAGTGAGCTTCATGGTATCAATACTGTTAGAGTATCAACGAACATATAGATGAATTGTTGATTAGTGTAGATGAATTCTTGATTGATGTTTGCAGGTGCTGTTCGTGATATTTGACCTGACGGAGAAGCGATGCCTTTTTATGTTATGGATCTAGTCCTTTTGACCAAGTTCAGCTCGTTGTGCCAGGGCATCACTTTGAGCTTGCTTTTGAAGATTCTGATTAATGCGACGATGGTTATTCTGAATTCACGTTGCTTTGCCATGATAATGTTCCGTTTTTCATGAAACAACTGTTTGGCAGTTGGTTGTTAGGCAAGATAAAGCCTACTAAACGCGAGGATCTCTGCGTGCACAACTCTGATATTTCGAACAGTGATATATGTGATATCCTGAGGGGATATGCCATAACAGCCGAGGTAAACTGCTTGAATTGTCACTTTGAGATTAGCACATTTTTCCTTATTTAGTACTGGTTTGTGAACTGCCTCTTCTCCCAAGGAAACTACTTTCTGGGTATCGACCGTAATAGGCAGAGGGCGCGGTATAGGAAAGGAGTGGATCAAAAGTATCTGCGCAGAAGGAAGAGGAACAAAGGAAGGCGACAAGAAGGCCAAGCATGCCCGACGAGTCAACTCTTTAAAAAGCTAAAATAGATGCCAACCGCACATGAATTGCAAGAATGCGGTTAGTGATTGATTGTGAAAGCAACAATTGAATAGAAAAATAAGTCGAAGGAGCTGTCAGCGAGAAAATGTTGGAATAAAGGGTCTTGGCATGTAGTCTGGTCCAACCACAACGATAGGGATTGGAATGAAAAGTGTTTGCGCCCACCTCACCAACCATCTTGTCCCGATACATACCTTCCCCTAGCAAGAGATCATGGTCAGTTCTTTGTACAGCCCATGGTATGATATTTGTCGAGAAGAAAAGAATGGCAGCCGTGTTATCACAGTAGATCACGGTTGTCTCATATGCATGCTTAGTCACATCAAGACAGAGAAGATAATTTCTCAGCCATATTGCTTCTTGAACTGCAGCCGTGCATGCTATATATTCTGATTTCATGGTAGACAAAGAGAAACAATCTTCTTTCTTACTGCACCAAGATATTGAGCCTCCTTCAAGGATAAACATATACCCTTGCCTTTTTTCGTCCATCTTTATCAGCAGATCCCTCGGCATCGCTGTATCCAACTAAATGAAAACTACCACCTTGGTAGCATAAGGCGAGATTCATCGTACCACGTAGGTAACGAAGGAGACTCTTTACTGCCATCCAATGAAAAATTCCGGGATTGCTTTAGTATCGACTCACCATACACATCTTCTACCTCATCACTGTCATCATTTGCCGGTGCAGATAATGACACATGCTCCTCAAGGATATCAACAGAACCAACCTTTTGTAGGTAGCAAAACATCTCACTCAGTAACTAAATTAGAGTTCGATCTTTTACGTTTGTGTTGTCTTTTTGCATTTATGTTTCGATCCGACATCAGATCTGAGTTATTGTTCACTGACTATATCTTAGACCATTGCGATCTCTTTCTTTCACTTGGTTTTTCTGCCTTCCCTTCGGTACTCCTTAACTCGGAGATACTCCTTCGGTACTACTTGGCTACTACTTGAACAGATGGGTTTAGTCCCTTCCTTCGGGCAACGTTTTCTCCGGGTACCACCGGGTTGAAAGAAATCCCTTACTATTAGGACATAGTGTTCGGTACGACTTAAGGCTACTGGATTTACTTTCTTTAATGTTGCATCTGCTTTCAACTATTTCATAGCCTCCCGTCCCGAGCAAACGTCGAGAGCAGGGTGTTGAGCCAAAAAGTAAAATCCATAGAGTTGGGGACTAAAGAGACTCTTTTTTGACAGCCAACCATGAAGAGAAGAGAGTCTCAGAGTAGATTCGGTAATGTTGAGTCGATCTAGTATGGAAAATTCCTCGCTGTGCGCTCGCCTTTTGCCTGCTTCTGCTTCATCTGCGGATTCCTTCCCCAGAGTTCTTACTTATAGGCTTTATAGCCAAGCAGTCCAATAGAATAGCTGCTTCTTCTAAAGCGGATTAGAGTGCGACGACCAAAGCTACGGAGCAGCCTCTACCGCTTTCCCCACTGTTCTGGTTGAACTAGGGCTTTGGCTGAGCGACCACCTTCTTCCAGTATTCTTAGCTTACTGTCTGCTTCCTGCCTGATCGGTGCTGACTGACTGTTCTTGCTTGTCTTGGGCCTGCTCTAGTTTTGGTGCAGCTAACTAAGGGTCGAATTTCGTGACTTGATGAAGAGGAAGCCGAGTATCTTTGGTCTTGAAGAGTCAGGCCAATCCAACCCGCTTGCTCCTGCCCAACTCAGTCTCAGTCGTACCATAATGCGCCTGGACTCAACACTTTTCTTGCTCCAAGACCACCCTCTAGCCCTCATGTCAAATAGATGAAAGAATTGTAAACAATCATAGAATGATTTAAGCTGAGGAACATAGAGGTCTCTCCCACCATTTTTGTCATATACCTCTTGAATAGTGTTGAAATCACACGCCACTAAGCAGGGGCCTAAACCAAGTGGTTTATCTTAGCGTGCTAGCCGCTGCTTCATTTCGTATAGCGATAACGCTTTCTCTTTCTTAGCGCTCCACCCCGCGGAGAACTCTGGTTGCGCTTTGGTTGGCTTTCTCTTTTTTTCTATTTTCTCTGACTTGACTCAGCTTGACCTACTTGACTCAGCGGTTAGAGTATCGCTTTCATACGGCGAGAGTCATTGGTTCAAATCCAATAGTAGGTAAAACCGGCCGAAACCCCCGCTTTTGCCAGCATGACAGCAAGCACAGACTGGCATCAAGGAGTCCAAAGCATCGGTTGCTTCCACTTGTTTGTTGCCTTCTTCGACCGACAGACAAGGAACCCCCCTCTTTTTCTCTTCATGTATGTGGGCTGCCTGCCCCGTCCCGAATGGACGAACAGGAAGAAGCAAGCTGAAGAAAGGCGCGAGAGACCCTCTTCCACAATTAGGTGAAGACCAGGAGGGCCGTCCACCTCACGTCAACCTTCCACTTCCCTCACCCGAGAATTGCATTTCCGCTTCAGCTTCCTTACATCCTTCTTTATTCAGGAACCTTTTGTTTGAGGGTCCTTTCTCTTCAGGGTTCCTATAGAAAGAATCTCAGACGGCTTTCATTAGATTATGCTTCCTTGCCCGTGTGGAACATGTGTGAGCATTATTTTTTTCCAACAAGTGATCCGACTGGAAGAAGTGTTATATGAGGACTTCGAGATCAAATAGAGAATCTGTCTCTCCATTCCTCGTGAGCCACTTATTTCTCCGAAATCTGAGATCAGAGTGATTTTCCTCCTTTTTCCCAAATAGTCGACGGTCTTACACCATTGGGATACTTCGGATAAACTGGAGTACATATATGAGAGACCGGTGCTAAAACCTTTTCTCGAGATATCTTCCAAATTCTTAGGGTCCTTGAAACGGATCTTGTTCCCCCGGTGCGAAAGCAGTTGGTTCCGTAGTTTGAGAATTCTGCTAATTCCAAGTATTCCATTATTATTATTTAATAAGAGAATATAAAAACTAAAGAGGAAAAGGCATAACCAGAAGAATTGTGAGAAATAAGTCAATTTATCAAGTTGAGGCATTTCGATTTGGATTTAAAATAAAACCCTCAAGACAGAAAAAGACTCCCCCCCTATATTATGAAATCATAGATTTCCTTCTAATAAATAGGAATAGGAAAAAAAAGACTCCCTTTTCTTCCTATTGATCTTGACGTCGGCGTGCTCCCCTGTCCTTCCACCCTTCTCGGCAGGAGGGATCATAGCAGGGAGCGACTACTACAGTATCGGCCTCGTTACTATGTGGTGGATTCCATTCCGTCTCTATCTATGTCATTTCGAGAGCGTTGAAGACGACTTTGCTCGACCCTCAAACTTCTTTCACTTTTATTGACTTTAGGCACTTCAAAGAATAAAGCCTCTCAAAGACACCAAAAACTAGAATGCCTTCTTTTCTTGAAAGACCGAAGTGCTTTCACTTTCTTGCCTTTCCGAAAAGGGCTGAGCTTCCTTATCCTTTTCTAGGCTGAGGCTAGGCAGAGGGTGAATTGAAAGCCAAAAGAGACAGCGCGTTCTACTAAACTCCGGATTGACTGGTTGTCTTACGCAGTGCTAGCAGGGGTTCGAATCTTCTTGATGCGGATTATCCAAGCTTAGAGTATGAAAATAGGAGCTCTTCTTACCAGCTTTGCTTTCCTCTAGAAGAGACAGGCTTACTGAAACTAGCACTAGCAGCGCGTCTTGTCCTCAGTCAAATCCAATTCAATAAAGAACAAGAAAATGTAGGTGAACAAAGAAAGAAGGCAACTGCACTGCTCTAAGCCGTATGTCATGTGCAGGTACTGTCCAGTTGAGTCTGCTTTATTTCAGAGCTTCTAATGTCCGTATGCTGTCGCGGTTTGGTCAAGTCTAAATGCTCATTATGGTGGCTCATGCGACCTACAATTTAAATAGAGCTAGTTTGGCTGCCAAGAGGCACCTGCCAAGAAGACTCAAGCTGTTGATTTCAGCTTTCATAGGGGTCTTTTGGGGGTTGTTTAAGCATAGGGATGGGCGAGTGTGGGCTACAATGCCACCGGACTTGCTGTGGGTAGCTCAAGAGGTCTGCCTATGGTTCAATTGACAGGTGGTTGTTTTTTCGGGTTGTAGTTTTTTTTTAAAGTTTTTTATGTTTCATGTACATGATGATAGAGATCTGTCAATTTGGGATTTTGACACCCACTAGTTTTATAAAACTTAGATGCGAGGAGGTTTCTTTTAGAGCACTCTTCATTGAGTCCTCTGCGAGCCTTATGAGTTCAGATCCTCTACTGTGCAGAAGCTCACTCTTAGCGATTCATCTTATCTCATGAACGAAAGGAGACTGCTCCGGTGTGCGGGTGAAGGGGACGAGACCTTGTGCCTTCCTAGTATCGAAGCATCTTTGCCGGAGCTCCTTGTTAGAGAAAAGTTGGTCGAATTTTAAATATTTAGAGCTTTTCATTATATAAATTTACCAACTAGAAAATACTTGACTATTTGACTTTACTTATTCATAAGTTGGCGCTGTGTTTACTCCGGAAAAGATAGTGCTTACTTAAGTAAGGCATTAGGGGTGGACTGTCAGTATATGAAAGAGTACTTTTGGCAATACTAATGGCAATATCTAACAGAAGACACATTATTCGCAACCTTTCAGCATTCAAATTATCCACAGAGCTGGAAAAATCACTCTGCCCTTACAGTTCAAAGCCCTAACCAAGTTCATTTAGAGTATGGGGGTTCTTTACAGAGTGGCTTACTCTTCAGAAGGGCTAGACCCTGGGACTCCGCTTTGTTGCTAGCTTTTCGTTTAGTGGTGGGTTAAATAAGTAAAGAGTAGTTACATCCATGATGATGCAGTGAAGATTATTTAGGAACAACTCACGCTATGAATAGCTCTTTGATTTGTGTTAGCTAATGCCACACTCTATAGAGGTCTAACTGGTTGCGAAGTTTCTTATTGTGCGAAGCAAAACATATCTGGGATTAAGTCCACTACGGTATATGTATGTGGAGCTCACCAGTAAAGGACCTAAGTTGAAACAGTAATTAAATAGAATGAGGTAGGACTGCATTGAATGTGCCAATAAAATGAACTTGTACCAGTGGTTACTTCATCCACCAAAATGAAAATCCTCTTACTTAACCCAGCATCCTGTTTGAGATGTGGGACACAGACATTATGGGCCCTATCGACCCGCCATCCGAACAAGGACACCTTGTTATACTAGTGGCAAGGGTTTATTTCTCCAACGGAAGCAGTCTCACTACGGGAAACCAAGGCTTTATATGCTTTTCCTGCACACTAGTTTTATACAGATTCGGCAACCCTAGGAGGATTCTTTCTAAAAGGTAAAGCCAATCATAGGAGGGTATTTTAACTTTTAAAGACTGTTTTTATCAAAGGTGCGATTCTCTCCTCTTACAATAGCCTGTGAGAATGCCAGTGCCCAACTATTCTGTCCCGATCTTAAGCTTAAGTAAGAATGATAAGTCTGGGAGGCAATAAAAGCATAAATCGCCATCACCAGTCATTAAGTAAGGGTCGATGAAATTGGGGGGCTTTCGTTGAAGATCTCAGTTCTTTCGCGCATATGGAGTCAGTCCATCCCGAGCATCACAAGCTTCCTGAACCTTTTCCTTCACACAGTGATGAGGTAGTCGAATTCCTATATGTCAATAACTTGTGTAAAAGCTCTTGTAGAGGTAAGAGTCCCTCTGAGATCTTTCGTTAGCCCGAACGAACACTCTTCCTCTTATTAGAATCAAATAAGTGACAAATGAATGGTAACACATGGTACCTATCCGTGGTCGGGAAATGCTTTGTGCCCTGTGTCCTTGCTTTGCTCTACCGAAGGATGACGCAAGGTTTTTCTAACAACAGTGTTCGGTTACCATATCTTTGAATGACAAAGTGCCCGGGAAGAGGAACAAACCTGAAGTCTGCCGAAATCCATAGATCAGGATAAAACCAGTCCTCTTTCGGGAAAAGAATCGAACCAATCCTTTCCTTATCCAACTTTGAGATCCACCAAACTGTGTGGAAAAGAAACACGAAATCCAAGAGAAACCGAATCATGAGAAAAAACAAACCGATAGCATTGACATTTCTTTGTCACGCTTCGGGTTAGGTCATCAGGATCCAGCTATCATGGGCAGGTTCTGAAAAGGGCCTCGGCCTTCCTATGAAATAAAGAGGGTGACGATTCTTTAGTATATTTTATCAATACTCAAAAAACTCGTAATCGTAAGTAGTAAAGAGAAAGATTGATGGATGAAGCGAGGAGTATGTATCTATGATGGGACGATGACTGAAAGACTTTTTTGCAGTAAATGCAGGAGAGAGATGATGGCCGGCCTATGCACTGAATGTGCTGTGTTCTAAGATATCTTGAATCAGATCAACTTATCCGGTATCCAAGCTAAAGCAAGAAGAACTATCGGGTGAGGGCATCTTTCTTTTCAATGAGGGAAGGGCTCTATATCGGTAAGACCATCACAGCACACCCCAACCCTCTTCTCTTGCTTGATAGGGTCAAGGCAGGAAATATAGCATGGAGTGGCGGGGGAACTGTTTGCTTCTCAGCCCACTGATGTATGTATGGCTTGCTTTCTTTAATCAGAACTCATGACTATGGATTGACTTCAAGAATACAACAAAGGGTTGTGGTGAATCCCGGTGTCGGCCCAGATAGAAGACAGCAAATTCATTATTCATTAGTTGCAATGGGGTGCCCTTGAAGTGAATGAGGTATCGAAAAAGCTAAATCAAAAGATGCATAAAAAAGAGGAGGTCCATCCGTGTACAGTAGTGAAACACAAGGACCAATCCTGAAAGACCACTCCTCCCTACCTACGGAGTTTGACAAAGTCATCAATTGGGTCAAAGCAGAAAGAAATGTTGCGTGATCAAGTTAAACAAAATGGAAAAAAGGAAGGTGATCTATGGCCCGATAGAAAAGGAAAACTTGAACCAGATTATATTAGATCTTCGCCCTAGTGAATCATAGTCAGAACCAGGGGGGATCCTCATAGGACTGCTCGTGAGCGTAAAGAGTACTTTTGACCGGAATAGGGCCTTCCTTTCTTTTGAACTCTTATTAGGTAGCAAGGAGCAATTCAAGTATGTGTTCAAAAGAAAATCAACACACAACCCCCTGAAGTCATTTATTTGCTTCTTTAATGAAAAAGGAGGACTTGGTTTTCGGGATCTTGAGAGTTTCAACGATGCCATGCTGGCCAAACAAGCTTGGCGATTGCTGGACAGGCCCGATAGTCTTTGTGCACGTGTTTTGCTGGGGAGATACAGCAAAGGAGGAGATATTCTATCTGCTAATTGCCCTCGAGGTGCCTCGTCTACTTGGATCATCAAAGGAAGAGAGGTACTGAGAATGGGACTGATCCGTAGGATCGGAGATGGTCGTACCACTGAAATATGGCATGATCAGTGGATAGATGGACTACTGAACAATGAAGCCGTTAGGGAGAATGACTGATGATCCAGTTCAGTTAGTTGCCGATCTCATGTTGCAGAATACAAACCAATGGGATGTGGAGAAGGTGCAGCGGATTTTCTTTCCGTTGGATGCGGCTGCTATTCTGAACATGCCAAGGCCGAGAACAGAGCAAGATGATTTTTGGGCTTGGGCATGGGACAGAACGGGCATATTTACGGTGAGATCTGCGTACAGGGAACTCATTCAGCGCTGTGGCCTGTCTGAACCTGCTACGGGATCGTCCACGGGTGACGAGGCTACCTGGAAAGCACTGTGGAGACTCCGGATAATGCCTAAGATAAGAGTGTTCTGGTGGCGGGTGGTGAAAAATTTGCTACCCTGTGCTGCTGAACTCCGCAGAAGCCATATGAAAGAAATAAGTAATTGTCCTCTCTGTGGCAATGACAATGAAACAAAGTTTCATGCATTAGTCGAGTGTGAGCATGCAAAATTGTTTTGGAGTGCGGCTCAGGATCTTTTTGATCTCAAGATGCCACGGTTAAACCCAGCTACATGGTCGCGGGACGTGTTGGATGCAGATATCATGAGCAAACGGGAGGCGGCAATTGCAGTCTCTGTAATGTGGACCATCTGGGGGAGCCGAAACAGCTACAACCATGGCGATGTCAAGTACCAGCCGTTGAGGTCTGTTGAATTGGTTGATGAGCTCATTAAATCTCTGGAGATTCCAGCTCAGGAGGACCCATCGGCTGTGGTTCAGAAGTGGGCTCGACCTGCTTTGGGATGGATGAAACTGAACACTGATGGAGCACTGAACTTGCAGGATGGAGTTGCGGGTGCAGGAATTGTTGCACGGGATAATACAGGAAACTTTGTCACTGCTGAGTGTCGAAGATATGACCATATCAGTGATCCGAGCACAGTGGAGATGCTGGCGTGTAGAGATGCAGTCATGTTAGCACTGTAAATTTGTGTAACCTATTGATGAAGCGTGTTAACCTCCACAATGGAGGCCGCCTTGTATATATTGCCTTCTAGGTCGGTTACAGGTGAAGCCATCTGCTACTTGATCTCCTGAAGGAACAAACCGAATATCCAGCAACCCTTGAGACACTCGTTCACGCACAAAGTGGTAATCCACTTCTATGTGCTTAGTTCGCGCATGGAAGACTGGATTTGCTGATAAGGAGGTCGCACCAATATTGTCACACCACAAGCATGCAGCCCGCGGCTGAGCTATGCCGCGTTCCTTGAGTAAGGTTTGAACCGAAATAATTTCTGCAGTAGCATTTGCCAAGGCTTTGTATTCTGCTTCGGTACTTGATCTTGAAACAGTTGCCTGCTTCCAAGCATTCCAAGAAATCAGATTAGCTCCCAAGAATACTGCAAACCCTCCAGTGGACTTGCGATCATCTGGACATCCTGCCCAATCAGCATCTGAGAACGCACTTACTAGAGTTGAATCTGACTTGCAAATTCGAAGACCAAGTCCCAAGGATCCTTTGAGATATCTCAATATGCGCTTAACTGCTGTCCAGTGCAATGAAGTGGGAGCATGTAGATATTGGCAAACTTTATTTACCGGAAAAGCTATATCCGGTCTGGTCAATGTCAAGTACTGTAACGCACCAACAATACTTCGATACCTTGTAGAGTCCTCCGCACCTAGAGGCTCACCTTCTTTCGCCAATAATTTATCTGTTGTTGATAACGGTGTATTGATCTCCTTGCAGCCATGCATGCCGACACGTTTTAACAGATCAGTAGCATACTTCTCTTGAGTCAAGATAATTCCATCATGAACTTTATTAACTTCTATGCCCAAGAAATAGTGCAACGCACCAAGATCCTTAAGGGCAAATTCTTCTTTCAAATCTTGAAGTAATGCCGAAGTTGCTTTTTCACAAGAACTAGCAACAATGATGTCATCAACATATATCAACACAAATATGGAGATTGTACCTTTCTTGTAAAAGAAGAGCGAAGCATCTGCTTTTGACGGTTGAAATCCAAGATTCTGCAATTTCATGCTTAGTCTGGAAAACCATGCTCTTGGTGCCTGCTTGAGACCATAGAGTGCTTTATCTAATTTACACACATAATCCAACTTTGACTTGTCTTCATAACCAGGTGGCTGACGCATATAAACATCTTCTTCAAGAACTCCATGAAGAAAAGCATTTTGAACATCTAGCTGTCGCAAAGACCATCCATTAGAGACTGCTAGTGACAATATTAGTCTAATTGTGGCCGCCTTGACTACAGGACTGAAAGTCTCTTCGTAGTCAATACCATAACGTTGCTTAAACCCTTTAGCAACCAAACGAGCCTTGTACCGATCAATAGTACCATCAGCCTTCCTTTTTATCTTATAAACCCATTTGCAATCAATCAGATTGCGTCCCTGAGTTGCGGGAACCAAGTGCCATGTGTTATTACGCATTAAAGCACCATACTCTTCATCCATTGCTCCCTTCCAATTTTTATCATCAAGTGCCTCATAAAGATCATTGGGTTCACCAGAATTAGTTAGCAGACCATACCGTACTGCGCCATCCGTATAAACTTTTGGTTTACGAATTCCATGTTGCAGACGTGTCTGTCTTGCAATCGGAGGGGCCGGCCGGATTCCCTACAAATAAATTCTGTATTAAGAAACGAAGGAAGAGTGCGCGTTCGGACCTCAACTAGTCTCCGTGCTCGTCGGGGCCAGTTTTAAGCTTTCAGAGAGTGGTCATCATACCCTTGCTTTCAGGCTTGGGCTTGGCGGATCCTCTAAGTAATGGGTACGTAGGTTTTGTGTCTGTCTTATGTCATCCTGGTGATTTATCATCGGAATAGCTCAGTTCGAGGGAGGGGGGGGTGGTAAGCTGAAGCGTCGAATAGTCTTTTTAGTGTACAGTGTCTTGGTTTTGGTTCGATCAACTATCCGCTTCAAAAAGGATAGTTCACAGTGTGCTCATTCTCAAAAAAAGAAAAAAACTTCTTCGTTTCGTTGGAAAAACCGACGCCAACGTTAAGATCAGTCTCCTTTCTCTTTTCGGGAGCAGAGCTTAAAAAGATGGACAGTAACGATCGCGTAATATCAATTTATCGGCCTCGTCATCGATTTCCAATTGCTCGGAAATTCTCAGCTATATGGGGGACTTTGATGGTGAGCAAAAAGAATTGATCAAGAAATTGGTAAACTTTCGCATGATCGATGGTAAAAGAACGAGAGTTCGTGCTATTGTTTATAAAACTTTTCACCGCCTAGCTCGAACTGAACGCGATGTAATCAAACTTATGGTTGACGCCGTAGATAATATAAAGCCAATATGCGAAGTGGTCAAAGTAGGAGTCGCAGGTACTATTTATGATGTTCCTGGGATTGTAGCCAGGGATCGTCAACAAACCTTAGCTATTCGTTGGATCCTTGGAGCAGCTTTCAAACGACGTATAAGCTACAGGATAAGCTTAGAGAAATGTTCATTTGCTGAGATACTGGATGCTTACCGAAAGAGGGGAATTTCACGTAAGAGAAGGGGGAATCTTCATGGACTGGCTTCCACCAATCGGAGTTTCGCGCATTTCAGATGGTGGTAAAGTGATACCATATAAGGAGCTCTTCCTCATTCAGTCATACTCAACAAAAGTAAGAAATGTTTGACCCTGATCCTTTTTTCATCTTCATATAGAAAGAAAATCGGCCTTCCTCATACTCCCCCCTTCATTCATGGAGTTGGAGGAATCCACAAGAGGCCTGCCCGTTCATAATTGCATAAAAGAACCATTTTATGAAAACTCTTGTTCCAAACAAGCAACGGATTGAGCGCACTAGCGCGAAAGCGTTAGCACGCGCATCCGTTTTCTTGCTTTGAATCAATGGGTTTTGTCAATGAATTAATCTACCGGCATCGGAGGGAGAAGCGGAGTCGGGAGCTGGAGGAAATAACACTTTTTGATGGACGGGAGAGGCAGTTGTTTCATTTCATTCGTTGACCCGGAAGGTCGTACAGCTCCATAATCAGAAGCGCAGGAAGCACTGACGAAGGATGGTCTAAGCCTAGAGCGGGAACAAAGCAGAGGCGGGGGCTATGACTAAAGCCCCCATGGATTGATACGAAACCCCCCAGACCAAGTAGTCGATCTGCCAGCACCATCAAGCAGGTACCGAGGTATTTGAACCTCCGCTTTCAGTAGTTTGATACTCGGGCTTCAGTAGCCGATAGGAGGTAGACCATGCAAAAAGGGGCAAAGGCTCGGGCTCTGATATCAATCAATAGCAGCCAGCCAGTTAGTTAAACCAATGCCAGTTGACCGTGTGAAAGAAATAGATCCAATTGACGGTCACAGAACCACTACGGGATAGTCCGTGAGACAAGATCGGGATCCAGATTCATATCCCTCAACCATTTCAAAGGAAAAGGGGGAGCGGGAGGGAGTCAATTACAGAAAGAGTAGAGACGGATATGGGGACTGTAGCTCCGACCATGTCAACTATGATGCTCTCGCTGCTGCCAGTCCTTTCACCAGTGAATGCTGTCATGCGCTACTTCCCGAACCTCCGTGTCTAGGTCCTGCCGAAAAAGACTGCAAATGATTTACCATCCATCCCACTCATATAGGTACGTTATCGGATTTTTCGGATCGGGAAATGGGTCGAACCGCGCGAAATGGTCGCCTCGGAATACAGGGCGCAACGGAACCAAGGTTCTTTGTTGGCGTGTTGCGTAACAAGGGCAAGAGGGGGTGGAAGCGTTCGCCGACTTTGATAGGCAACGCATTGCAAGCAAATAGAGCAGAGAGCTGACCCTTTGTTTCTATTAGAGTCGCGAGCTTGTTGTAGCCGGTCCTAAAGGGAAAACCTTGCAGCTTACTTGCTATATCCCCGCGTCCTTGCACGGCTCGTTTTCTTCGAGCCCTGCTTCTCCCTTCCCCCTCTCCCCGGGAACCGACCGTTTGGAGTATAGCCAAGTGGTAAGGCATCGGTTTTTGGTACCGGCATGCAAAGGTTCGAATCCTTTTACTCCAGAGCATACTTATTATAAAAATATATAAGAAAGTCTCATCCCTAATAAATAAATGAAAGTAGATTTACATTCTTATTCTATTTCTAGGGGGAATGTTGAGGCAAACTTACGATGCTGACAAGCTGGTTAGGTGCCGAGTTGGATTAGACATCGCAGGTTTTAGTTTAAGAATTGGGAAGAGGTTAAGAACCTAGTGGAATCCACTGCGAGGGGAAGTGCTGAAGTGAAGAAAAGCCCCATTCCTTCGATAGGGATTAACCCTGCTGCTTACCTTTAAGATCCTAAGCTACACCACTGCGAAATCTACCAACGTCGGGGATTCTAGCCCAAGATCAGGAAAGAGCTTCGTTCCCTCCTGCCTGCCGGCTAGAGTTATACCTTCCACCCTTGCTTCTGACTGTGAAGTAGCGTAAAACCCTCTCTCTGTTTGCCGTTGTACGAAAGTCTATCGATTCGAGGAATTCCTTAGGTTCTTTGCCGAGGATAGTTTCGCTTTGGAAGCCCTGGTGGACCCTTGAAGATGAGGATTAGGATTCGGTGGGTCAAGAAAATGCATATTCTTTCTATACCAGTGGACAAGAAGAGATGGAATGTTCCATTCCTGGACGTAAGACCGTGCTGTAGTAAGCTTTCTTTTGCTCAGGAAAGTGGGTCATTTCAGATACCACAGTTTGGAGAATAATAAGAATTTTCATAGGCAAAGAAGTAAGTCAGCACTAGTCAAGTAGGAAAAAAACAAGTAGGAATAGCTAGAAGTACTTACTATAGCTATAGTAGTTGGCATGTCAAGCTCTATACATAATAGGTCTTTTCATAGCTTCGAAGGCTGTGTCAGTCACAAGTTGACTTTCAAAAGGAATAGAAAGACGGGATGGCAAGTATAGGTAATTATAGTCAAGAAAGTAGAAGTAAAAACCTACAAGAAGCAATGGTATTTCAGGTTGGATATATGCAAGAAAACAACTAGTAGAAATGCTAGGGTATATGGAAGGTAGACAAGATATGCCTATTTCAAAGTTACTAGGTAAAGTAATGTAAGGGATAAGTAAAGTAAGAAGAGAAAGATAGTCAAAGTTGACATCTTGAAATCGACTCGCATGGGCGTGCTTATAAAAGGAGGCTAAAGCATAAAACAATAATGAAAACTATAGGCATGTTGGATCATCTATAGTCCTAGAACATGTAGGACCTGGAAAATGAATCCGAGCGAGCGCCAATTCCCTTATATCCTTTGAGTCCGACTAAGCTGCATACAAGTGGTTGTAATTAATATTCCTTTCTTCCAGCCAGGCTTACTGGGCACTTCGTACCATCAAAGTTCTGAATAAAAGTGAGGGGCCGCCCACGCTATCTCCAACAGCAGAGATCTTAAGGGAAAGACTGAGTTGAATATAGAAGTCAAAGTTTCGATTTAGTAAGCATCAGTCAGCTAAGCCTACCTTACTTACCATACTTTGTGCATTGGCAAATGTTGTTTAAAATGCTAGACCTGCGTTCTTAGAAATCTTCCCCGGTCTAGGCGGATTCGATCGATTACCTACAAAAGAACTAAGCTGTTGCTAGGCTCGTTAGCTCCAAATCTGAATCTTATACTCCTTCCGTCCAATCTGGCTCGTAAACTTGAACTACAAGTTCTGTAGCTTAGCCGCCTCCCAAACACCTGCAAGAAGTAAGAAGTGGGCTCGCTTGTTTCATTCGATTTAAGTACAGACGACCAGTTACTAGAAAATCAGAATCATCTGCAGGACTCGCTTTGATTCTTAACAATCTTATCTGGCTCGCTTTTCTTAAGTTACCTTACTTACAGACTTACTGACTGGATGTGGAGTTGTGGCATCCAAGACTTGTTTCTAGCAAGCGAGTTACATAAGAAACCGAATCTCTAAGTTCCTATGACTTTCGACTTGTTGAACCAGGTTCGTATTCATATTAATTTGGAGTTTGCTTGCTCCCCTCGAGACTGATTTTCACTACAAATAACCGGATAGAGATATTTCCTTACTTATAGAGCCAGACTGTGCTTCTCCATTCATTCCTTACTTTGGCTTTAACCCAACCTTATCAGATCCAAACTTAGCTTACTTGGCTGTTTTGCTCGTGAGACAGAGGGATTCTACCACCTGCGGCCTAATATAATAATAAACAGAATAATTTGACCGAGGTATTTGGATGTGGCTCGCACTAATCTTATCCGAGACAGAGGCTCAAATAAATAAACTCCTGAGACTGGCCTAAAAGAGTTAATTGGTGCTCTGCGAGACTGGGTTTTTTGGAAAGCTGGAACGACTTACAAATGTTGTTAAATGCCGCACACTGGTAAAACCCTCCAAGCTTACTTCCCCTCCCAATCATTCGGTAACCCTTCTTACGAAAGAAAGGTGTTCTTATTGCTATCTAATAGCTGATAGCTAGTTCGCGTGGGCTAACGAGGTAATTCCTCGACGAAGCCGCACAAGGAAGCGGGATTGAATCTTAGGGAGTATTGTGCTAACCCTTACCTGTAGCGAATTAAAGAAATTATCTAGGCCCGGTACACGGGTAATCCGTACTCCTTATTGGGTAAGGTAGGTTCACCTTTACTTTGCAGGGGTTGCATGAAGAAAAGAAAAGTAACTCCCATTCGGGGAGTCCAAGCAGTGATCGATTTCTTTTACTAATTAAATCACTTCTTTTGATCTTAGCCGTGAAGATGCCCGAGATTCGCCAACAGAACAGATATCTATTCAGCCCTGCTCGATGACAGCAAATAAATCTCCTTTGATTAGTGCTTCTAATCCCATCCCATCTTTACTTTCTTTTATAGATACTAGATTGGAAGGATTGACTGAATTCCTCTTTCATAACTGGTCTTTCACTACGACTTTAGTTAGCATTTCTGCCGGCCTTATTCTTTTTAGAAACAGTTTTTTTCACCAGCAAACAAACATAGTCAAGAGTTCAACGTTGGAAGAAAGGAATGGACTATCTATCCAGAATGTTATTTAATAGATTATTACGTCTATTTTATAAGGAAGGGCATTGGCAAAGTTAGCATATGAAAGGAGCGGCGGTCCTTCCTCGGGTGTTAGCTTTGTATTCTTTGTTGCATTCAGTTTATTAATAGTTTTTGTTTTCATTCTTGTAACAATTTCTAAACTACTTTCCTTTTCACTAAACTACTTTATACTCTAGTTTTCAAGCTAGGTATTTGTTGCATGCCTTTTCTGCTACCAGGCTTGGCATGTTGGATCGTAAGCGAGTTGCCCTTTTGTAATAAGCAGCTTAGTGTGTAACTCAAACTGACCTGAAAATCATTACTATAAGGGGGAAGCAATATAGGATCTAGGAGAAAAAGAAGAAGCAAAGGGCGTAAGCAATAAACTACTTATGCTGACTCAACTACTTATGTTTATTTGATACTAGCACTTCTTTCTATACTTGTAGGCTTTCTTTCTTATATTCAACTTCAAGAATTCGCTATGCTAGGTTCATTCCATCCATCTATCAGGTTTGGGTAGATAGGCTCTTTCCTTAAGAAAATGCACGTAAATAAGTGAATCCGAAAAGACCAAGACTTGAATGAAGCCCATTTCCCAGGGTTGCCCATGTAGAATAGCCAAAAGTGAAGTGCATAAAGTGCTATTGTAGCCAATCTTTTCTATAAATGGCACCTCCCGTCCCGCGACCAGTACCACCGAAGCCACGACCAGAAACACCTACTCCATTACCTCCTCCACTAACCTCTGACAAAGGGAATGTACGCTTTCCAACCTAGATATCTGCAGGCTTGGCCCATGAGACCTATTGTCTTATTGTCCTGGCTCACTTCACTATAGTTTGTTTAGATACCGATTTGCACACTGTCACTTTGGAGGATGGGTTTTTCCCATTTTTGGTTCGCAAACGCTCTAACCCATCGAGAAGCTCCATCCAAATTGGAGTTGATGTGAGCACTTCCCCAGAGGCAGAGGCTGAGTCTACAAAAGGGCGGGAGCATAAAATGTAGGTGAGTCAATTGCGTGTGGCCTTCAAGTATTTCGTATTGTAACAATATTCGATCGGCATCCAAACAAAGGTGCATGTACGGTTCCTAAGGGATACAATTTTGTCTTAAATCATCGAGAAAGATTAAATAAGTTGATAGCGCGATCTCGTACTAACACATACTCTCTAAATATTGAAGAACTTGCATGCGGCCTTCAAGCCACAACCGCGGTATGAGTTCTTTGTTTGGGGGCTGCTTGCCCCTTCGCGTCGACAAGGAAACTGTGGACGACAATGGGTTTAGAATTAGAATAGAACGAAGACCCTATCGAACAAATAGAGGAAAGGACAGAAAGGGGAAAAAGTAAAGTCTAAGCGACATATGGCACGAAAAGGAAATCCAATTTCGGTAAGACTTGATCTGAATCGTAGTTCAGATCCAAGTCGGTTCAGTGAGGGCGACCGCGAAAGTCACCGAATGGGTTCGGTCCGTCTTTTCCTGATCTTTGTTTGTCCCCCCAAAAAAAGGCGTGAGAGGACGTTGCAGATGTCCGGGACGGACACGACTTCTTCTAACGCTAGAAGACCACAGGAAGAAACCCGGGACCAGAGCATGTCGTGAAAGACGCACACGGGGCGGGCGTGCTTCGACCGTGTCTCCGGGGCACAGTTGAATGTAGATATCATGAACGCGAGGATAAGGATACCAGGCCGAGAAACCCGGGCAAGTACTCCCCTAATGTGCCGATCGCTAGCGCATCCAGGGCCCCGGCGCCCAGCTCCGCTGGAGAGGCCGTCACTGATCTGAAAAGTGCGTCTGCGGTTCGGATAGACTGATTCTGCGAACGCCTAGCCCCAGGAATCAATAAAAAACAAGTGCTAAGTTTCATTTCAGATCAGTGAATAAACCGAAAAAAGAGACCTTTCTCGCTCGGCGCCGCACTATGCTCCGCTTCAACAAATGAGAGTTTTCGGTGGAACCGGCGAACCACGCGAGCTGGTTAGATGCGTGGGGCAGAGGGCTCGTAGTACCTGATAGCGCAGCTATGCAGTGGAAGGGAAGGAGCCTAAATCGACCCCCTTCTTTCTTTTTTATTCAAAGACACAAAAGCACAGTACAAAGAGATTGGACTCTCGGATGAGACTAAGCAGCTACCGTTCCGACGCGCCCCTGACCCTATCTTGATTAAAACCGAAAACCCTCTCTAAGGTGGAGCCAAGTTGAAGCTGTCATTCAAAGAAAAAATGGGAATAAAAATCCACTTTTAGGGATATAGATGAAGTCTCGCTCAGTAAAGAGAGTTGTAGATTCGTAGAAGAGGATCAGAGTACGCGCGCTACAAAAGGCAGCTAGCCAATGAAAGTAAGTGGAAAGAATATAGTACTTTTGTACTGACCCCTCCGGGGCCCCCAGTTGTTTTGGCGCGCCCTACCCCAACGTTAGACTATTGCCTTTTTAGCCTACGCTTGCTGCTTCCCCCGCCCCGAAGCGAGACTCTATCCAGATCTCAAAGAATAACGAGCTAGGCGGCCGGCGGGCAAAGAAAGGGGGCGGGCCGGCCGGTCGGGGCCTTGGCGATACGTTCTTCTTTCAAAGCGTTTTGCCAATAGAGCGAGGGCGTCCTTCTGGGGCGGGGCGTTTACTTGAAAATGCCAACCGCCTGTTCCAGCAGCGGGGGCCTTGCACGAAAGCAAACCGCCCGATTAAGTAGCAGTTGCTTCGCTGATGGGCCCAGTGAGGGGGGCATTGTCCCTCAGTTCTTACCAACCTCAGGTGTGTAATCGACATCTAACTTATTATCTTCTTTTTTCATGCAAGCCTGACCTCAGCTGTCCATTTCTTATTCATTCAGGGCGCCCCTAGTGGACTTGGCGGTGCTCCTTTCTCAAACCAGAACAACTCTGAACGTTAGGGAAAATAAGGGAAGACCACCTGAGCGAACCAACCGAAGGGACTTTACTTATCCGAACCGAACGTTAGCGGCTTAAGCTAAGCCTATCACGAGCTGCGTTGCTGCTTGATCGGAGCAAGAAAACGGATGCGCGTGCTAACGCTTTCGCGCTAGTGCGCTCAACCCGTTGCTTGTTGGG
>JXWR01001643.1_pt1 | contig 24345 bp, 12 predicted proteins | sample 315541 | NCBI WGS metagenome assembly JXWR01 (sample SAMN03273951, study PRJNA271842) | soil metagenome | isolation source: rice field ambient CO2 | place: India: CRRI Experimental farm Cuttack,Odisha-753006 | collected 2013-12-17
GAATTTTTGAATTTTTGAATTTCTGAGCTTTTGATTTTTTGATTTTTTGATTGTATCAGTCTGCTTTTAAGGATAGAGTTGAGAGAAAGAATGAGAGAGAATTATGACGTTCTTTTTGAATTTTAGCATTTTACCAATTACATGCCAAACCATTCAATATTGAAAAAGGAAGCCGAGCAAAACAAAAAAGAACAACCTGGGTGGCCTTAATTCTTTTTTCTCCAAAAAAAGGTCTTCTTGAACGGACTTCTATTCCCATCATTTCCGCTGTTCCCACTGCCAACGCCGCCATTTCCATTTCCACCACCTCCAGAAATCAGATCATCGAGCGAACGTCTGGAGTTATTAATCAATGTGTTTGAACTGCTCGATTTGATCAACTTGCTCAATTTGGGTGGACCGCCACTACCACCACTGCCACCAATGCTACTACTGATGCCACCAACAGCGCCGAGAATGAAATTTCCAGTACTGCTACCAGTGTTACTGCTGCCTTTTTCACTATTGTTGCTATTGCTGGTACTGCTGTTGGTAGTGTTTGTGCTGCTGCTGGTGTTCGCTCTGTCATTAGTAGCGAATGGCATGCGGCCTCCGTTGCCGTTTCCGTTGCTTTTGCTAGTGCTGTCCAAACCTCCCTTATCGATTCCGTTAATGTTGTTGCCGTTATCGGCAATGTTTGCCGCATCAACCCCAAACAAAGGATCCAAAACTAACCTTGAATTAAATTTGAACTTCAAAAACCCAACTCCGTCCTCACTCAATTTTCTCAAGTTGTTATTCTCATTAACAGCGATCGAATCATCAGAATACAATAATCGTTTGCGATGATCTACTAAACTTGTTTCAATGGTATTGTTTACAAACTTGCCCCAGTTTCCGTAGATCAAACTTGGGTTTTCAAATGATGTGAGTAGGTGATCTAACCCGTTGATTTTTTTTAACAAGAGATAGGATTCTTGTTTAAGGTCATTGAGAGAGACTTGCGAATGCCCGCTGATATTGCTTGAGATACGGTTGTTGCGGCTGTTTGCGTTGGCGCTGGAGTTTTTGTTGTTGAGCTGAGAAATGTTTTTAAGAAGCTCTTCGGAGGCAAAGGCAAGATTATTATTCTTCATTACTTGCTCTTCAAACGCTGAGGATCCGATTTTGTATGAGTTCCGGAAGCTGTTTCTTTTTCTGTTATTGACGTTGTTAGATCCACCGGTTTTAGAAGCTGCCGCACTTGCAGAAATTGCAACTGGCGCACTATTTTCAAAATTAAATTCATCTTGCTGATTCAACAACTCAGCGGCCAAAATGTCTGCCAACTGCGTCAATCTAAGATATTTATCAATCAAAAATGGATTTGTTGGCAATTCTGCACTAATTTGTGGCGAAATGCTTATATCCGGTCTAGTTACCGTATCACTAAGATCCAAAATCTTAGGTCTTTGGTCAAGTTTCCGGTTGGTGATGATGTCCAAATAGTCCAACATTTCAACTTCATGCTGTTCTAAGAAGTAATTCATCTTTATTAGCCATGGTTCTTTAGCGCCGAATTTCTGTCTATTTGATAACGTAAGCAATATCTTGGAAACCAAAGTCAATGTTCTTTTGATGTTACCGGTTTGATGATCCTTGATGAGGAAAAAAAGTTTTGGGTTCAAAATTGCTGGGCAAATCAATCTAAGAAACAAAAACCCAGTAATACAGTTCAAGGCCAATGAGCTTGTTTTGGGGTCATTGGGATCACATGCAGCTTCTAATTTGTTTCTAAAAATTTCCAATTCTTTTCTTATTGGCACTGGTACATCATTGCAAGAATTATAAATTTTGCTCCATATCAATTCCACATATTCAAACAATCTCATGAAATTATCGTCAAGAATAAATTCTTTCTCTTCAGTTGTAGAGGTACGGATCCGTGCTGGATCAATCTCACATTCGTAGTTGTCTTCAGCCACTTGTAATACAAATTCTCCCACCACTTTTTCTAAAAATTCTTGACCTACGCGTAAGTTGTATTTTTCAAACGTTTTGGTCAAAATACTGTTGCCGCGGAATAGCGTATTGAAGAAATTCATTGATAATCCGGGGCCATTCGGGGTGTTATTTGGGTTATTGATAACTGCCAAGCTTTGACGGTTTCCTCTAAGCATGACTCCAACTTTCTTTAACTCATAATCAATTAATTCGCTGAACCACAATTCTTCCTTATGCAAAGCTTGAAAAATATCCAACATCATGTTGCTAATTTCTTCTAAATCCTCATACTTTGCAGTCAAATCATTAGCTCCCAAAAACTGAATCAATCCTTCAAGTGAAGTGCTCAATAACATTTTTTGAAGCACATCAAAACTTGAAGGTGGTAAAATGTGCCATTCTTTAAGTGATAATCTGAGGCAAATTTGACCGATTGGTAATCCGGTTTCTGGGGAGTACATCGCAACCCAAGTTTCCTTGTTGTCGGAAGTTTCAATGAGTTCTTCACTAACGGAGACCACTCCCAAAATTAAATCTTTGTCTGAGTAAACTTTTTCCGGATGACCATTGAGCGCGTTTCCGCTATTACCAGCGTTATTGTTGTTACCACTGTTATGCTTTTTATTTTTTTTGCTGCTGCTTGGTTTTTGAAAAGTACATTTTTTAATCAAAATGGAGAGACTACTGGTTAAAATCGGTAATTCAAAGTCAAACTCTTCACGCCAAAACGGTGCTCTTGAACTCTCAACAATCGAAGTACGAGCCCAAGTGGAATCCCAAAATAGAATATCTGAGTACAATTTAGCCGTCGGAGAAACGACGGTATACTCATGGTAATTATTAGTATTAGTATTATTATTATTATTATTATTACTGCTGTTGCTGCTATTGTTATTGTTGTTATTGTTGTTGTTGGCATGAGCATTCACTGCTGCTTGTTCATCATCTTGATTGGTTACCGGTTGTTCAAAATTAGCTTCAAGGATGTCAACGTGCAATTTTTTAGAAATTCTAAGCGACGATCTTGCCGAGTACTGCGAATTGATGCCAACATATTCACGGGCCGCTAAAGAATTCAAAGCCACATACCAATCTTCCAAATCAATATGTAATGGGAAATCAATCAAAATTCTTTGAGTGGCAAAGTTTCGTAACTCGTTAAATTTTGTCACTGGACTAGGAATGAAGAAACTTGGTTTTTGATAAGTAGGGCAAATGTTATGATTTAAATTAGATTCTCTTAGTTGGTTAATGACTCCCACAAACAATATGTTGGAATTTTCAAAAATGGAATGATGTACTTGACGAATCTCTGATCTTATTAAACATGAAATATTGATGGAATATAGTAAGGTACCGTCGTATTCTGACAAAAGATCCAAAATTCCATTTGATTTAATGACTCCCATAGCGTAAAACCAACCTTCATTAACTTCTTTAGAATGCAGTGGGTATAATGGATTATGAGGTCCCTGTACCTCCAAGTTTTTCCGTTGTGTCTTTGGAATTGGACCATATATTTTGAATCTGCAAACAAGTAAATTTTTTTCTTCCTTATTGATAATAATCACGTTATCTTCGTTATCCTCATCATTAAGCTGAATACTTTGGCTGACATTGGTGCTAGTGTTGATATTGTTTGGGTTGTTGAGGTTAGCAAACGGTAAAGGGATGCTAAAATATTTGTTATGGATTCCGTAAATGTTCATGTTTTGCCAAACCATTAAGGATGCCAAAAACCTAACAAATGTGGAGATCTCATTGTTGATAGACTTGAAGTAACATTTCTCTTTGTTCACTGATACTACCTGTATTATGGGAGTGTTGCTTTGGTTGACAAAAGTTACTGCACTGGAGTGTAAATTTTTGATGATTGCGTTTCTGTATGGGGCTGCTGCTGAGCCATTAAGGTCACTGAAGCCATTATGACTAGTAGGCGATGCGGGGCTTTTACCATTTGCATATAAGCTGATGTTGTTGCTACTGTATTTTGAAGCAAAGTTGCCAAATTTATGCTTGGACTCGTGAAGATTGTAGATGTTACTGTTGGTCAACTTCAAAGCAGCAGTTTCGTTAATCGGCACTGGAGCCCCACCGTGGTGGTAAGATATGGTTAATTGGCCAATAGAGTTTATTTGGAGCATATCTGAGCTCCAGTCAGCACTATTGTAGGACCATTCTAGTTGGCCGGTGAATAGGCCTTTGTCCTGGACCATGTAGCGCTTTATGTCCTCGGTAGAGAACAGCTTGTAAATCATGATTGGATCTTGTAATAGGTTGCAAATTGATGGGACGCGATGCGGATGGAGAGGTCAAAAAAAAGGGAGGAGTAGATATGGCGCTTGACACAGATGAGGATGGGATGTTAAAATGAGTGTATGAGAAGAGAAAACAAGGAGAAAAGAAAGGGCTTGCAAGACCTAAGAGACGAGGATACACTAAGGATGTGTTTAATCTGGACCGCCAGTGGCTCTCCTGGACAGTTTAAGGATGGGAAATAAATTGGACAGAATGAAAAAAGAATGAAAAAATGCGGACAGAGAACCGTGCGAAAGAGGATCGAACCAAGAGCGAAAGCGGAATGGAAGATGTCGGTCTCCTGGATGGATGTGCTCAAAATCTGGAGAGACAGGATACAAATACTAGTAGAAATAGATAAAATATGACACCAACAATACAACCAACGTATGTCTTCTACAAGTTGAGGTCTGCACACACGCACTATTGTCAGCGGAAGACAATGCTTTTGTCTAAGATTGGGGTGTTTAAGTAGATTGGGCAAATAGTTGGCTGATACTGGCCGAACAATGTTCCTCAATTAGACACTACGGTGGTTTCTTTCTTTATCGGTAATTTAGGTTGTGTTTTATTATGGTAGAAATGTGCTTTGATATATTCACGCTGTGGTATTGCACCATATGGTATTGTCTGGACATCGGCAAGGATTACGACAACGCTAGACGTGCCAGGAACGAGGAGATGTGTTGCACTACGTGGTATAATGCACTTCAGCAGTACCACAAATTTGGCAATATTGTTTGCAAAAATAAGAAAACCTCAGCATAAAAGCCATTATAGTATGCTATCAAAGAGCTTATACTAGAATACCGACAAGCTAATTGTTTGCTGTCATCTGCGGTGGGTGGGAATCTCCAGTAATGTGTTTCTTTGGATTAATTCTCTCATGTGGAGAGTTCTTAAAGGACAAAAAGGAGTCGTCAACGCAGCGAAGCTTAAACGACTGCTTCCGACCGTGGTCTAAGTACTTGTATACACTTTTTGCAAAGTTCCGGCGGATAGGAGATCTGCCCATCAATAAAGCTGGTATTACTCAACTTACATTTTTAAGGCCTTCTGACCGAATGGATACAGCCAGCAGCATAAGCTCAACAGCTACTGCTTGGTTTCCTCCTCCTCCTCCTCCTCCTTGTATAAAAACTCTTAGGATACTTGTGTAGACTTGGAATAGCCCCGCCCTCGTAAATTAGGCCGAGAGCTCGGAAAGAAGCCGGTCAATGCTCTGGCCGGATTAAGATGGGCCCATAACCAAAACGCTATATATGCAATAATATGTACGTATATGTATATATCATGTATTTACACCTGACATATCATATAGCTATCAGACCTAAAAGAGTGGATGTCTCCAGACATATCTATGAACTCAACTGATAAAGACCTTAACATCTTATTACCTATATTGCCCATACAACTACATCCAATGTGAAACAAAGACGAAAAGGAATTAAAACTAAAAATCAATTGTAGATAATTTATATTTCCAGCTAATATATCATCATTACATCGACCGCCAGCTCAAAACTTACTCCAAATACTTTCTCGACATTTCCAAAGAGATCTTGATTCTCAATGTAGCAATAAGCTCTAACACTTTATTAGGCACCTCCTCTACTCCAATTGCACTGTATGCTTCCCTGATACTTTTGCCATATTGAATCAAAAAGTTCTCATAATATTCATTCAATTGATCCAATTTGCTGCTGCTGCTGCTTCTCACTTCTACATCAGCATTATTGCTGCTTGTATTGTCACTCTTCTTATCGCTATCAATATAACTTTGGAGCCCATTCAACACCTTTATAATATCAATAAGCTCACTGCTCTGAAACAATGAAAGTCCGATACTATAGCTATCCCCGCTAGTAAAGTTCAAATAGAAATACTTGAGCAACAACAAAAGCAAAACACTCAAGAATTGACGAGGCAAGTATTTGAATGTCACCAACTTAATGAGATAGTCTTTGGAAATTTGAAAATTATTGGTAGTTTCGTTTCTAAGGTATTTGAGTAGCACCCAGTACGGAGCCAAGAACTTTTTCAATATTGGATCTAGCTGCTTAGTGGCCAACAACTCGGATCGTTGTTGTTCAGTCAAACGCACTTCACTTAGATCAATTTCATCGTCAACTAGCAAATCAATCTTTGATAAACTTTGCAGTTGAATGTTTTCCTCTTCATCACCTTCCTCGTTGTCAATAGAGCATGCTTGTCCCAATTTTTTGGCAAACGTTTCCCAGACAATTCTACTAATCCAAGGCAAATCCCCTGCTTTTTCCAAATTCTGTAAGCTTTCAAAAATTATTCCTCGTTGGTAAAAGTTTAATCCAAATAATTTATACAAATTATTGGATAAGTTGATCAATTTGTTTTCTGCAGCAATACTAAGAAGCCACTCAGAATCATCATTGCTTTCACAGTAATAATTATATGGCAAAAATTCCGTTAAAATTTGGCGAAAATTATTCAAGTTGAGAGATTTGAGAAGCCCAATACCAATAGGTATAAGTTTCTTGCTAGCAAAACAACGTAATGCATGATTATAAAGCAAATATTGACAAATCGTCAAATTATTACTGCTGTAAACTTCTTCTTCTATTAGTTCATCCAATTTGTGATTGTAATCGTCATCACCACTAAGTATAGTGCTGTAATCAAGTTCATCATTGTCGTTGTTGAGTGGTGTTATTGTTGACCCTACGCCATCACCCTTCTGGTTAAGATAGTCTAGCCTATTATAGTCTTTTAAAAATCCTTTTGCTTCAAACAACACCGACAAGTAACTGATGGTGTCACTATTGAGCAACTCTAATGATCTTAACGTTAGCAAGAAATTGTTATTTTTCAATAATGTGTAGCATAAAAACTCCCAAACACTTGAATAATTCACCTGTAGCCTATCATCAGTTTTAGCTTGCTTAAGCACAATCTCCAAATATTCTCCAATAAGTTTGATGTTTGGCAAATCAAACAACACTAAACCGTTAAGCGCTTCAAACCACGAGTTTGCTTGACTCAAAATGGTGGATTTTGAGCCACTAAGTAATGTGAAAGTTCTCTTCAAGAAAAGCAATATGGTTCTTTCATTTGCATCAAGCTTTTGATCATTATTGCTGTCTTCATATTCAGCCAAGTAAGTATTGATATCACTGAGCACTTCAAGCACATTTTTTTTAAAAGCTTTGAATAAGACGCCCACTTTACTTTGAAATTCCTTATCATCATTGAATTCGACAAAATCATTATCATTGTCAATATCAGCTCCTCCATTGAATATAATCCTGTAATCGTTGAGTAGCTTGATCAAGTTTTCAAACAAGTGATATAAAAACTCATTGGTTTCTTGAAGTGCAATGTAGTTACAATTGAGCAAGACATTCAACGCCTGGTTGAACAAACCTCTCAATAACAACTGATCCAAAAATTTGAAGAAAAAGTCATTCTCAAAAGGACTAGAAAGACTCATTACTTCCTCAAGAATTTCCACCGGTGGATTATTCAAATCTGACTTATTGAGCCATATTGACAAGTTTTTGGCGAATATCAAATCACTAGAGAAATAAACTGCTTTAATGAAATTCAATACATTCAACAACTCTTTCAAATCAACCATTTTGTCCCTTAATTCTTCTTTTTTTCCATTGGTTATCTGTCCGTTCTCACTATCATCATTATCGCCGTCATCAGTTTCAATCACATCGTCTATACTCTCCAACTTGTCAAGCTGTTTGTTTATGAGCAACTCCAAGCTGCTAATTATCGAATCAATAGACTCGTATAGTATGCGATCTTGATTTCTCTTAGCCGCCACATTACTACTTTTCAAACCAATATCATTCAAAGTAATAGGGTACTTGTAGTTCTCCAAGCTGTAATTAATTTCAAACAACTCGCTCAAGTACTGATAATAGTCGTCATCACCCAAATTGTTTTGATCATCGTCGTCAACAATTGACAATGAGTCAGGCAAACTCAAAGGTTCCAATCGAGTATCGTTGGAAAATGGCTTTACTTTTTCAAGCGACTCAGGGTTAACTGTTGAGAATACATATCCCACGTCTGAGTTTGGAGCAAATTGGAAATTAACGTGTCTGGTACTTTGGAGAAACTGGTCAAGGCTTGCTTCGCCAGCGGGAATGAGGGGCCGGTTAAGTCGCGATAAAATCACGTTCGATACAGGGTCAATTTCGCTCATTGTGAAAATATGCTATTTTTGCAGATTTACTAAGCAGAAATTGGGGGGTATGTTGGAGTAAATCTGGTGTCTTTAGCTGAAAAGTATGTCTCCGTATTTACTTTCTCTTAACTTTCTGCTTTTGTTTTTGTATATATTTTTTTTTTCCGCTTCGCTCAGTAAGAAAAAAAAAAATAAAAAAAAAATAGAAAACAAAACAAATGCGTTGTGTGCCCTGGTTGGTATTATAATACTTGCAGTTTATACTATAAGTTATACAAAAGTGGTACGAACACTAGGAACAAAGCATCAAGATAAAATATAATTGTTGTTGGTTTGTAGCCTATTTACTTGGGATCTCATTTCAGAGTATTGCGCTTTTTATAACAGTAATAGCGTGTGCGGTAGACAGTTTTAAAAAACCGCCAATAGATGGATAGAGTGGGAGGTTCGCACCGGCAAATCAATATGCTTCATCATTTGGTCACAAATGTTGTTTATACGGCAGTTTCTGGCCCTTAAAACTTCTAAGGATAAAAGCTTTTTTTTTTCAAAATAATCTATTTTCCATATTTTTGTCACAAGTGTGCGTTTATATTGTTTGGCTGTACAGTATCGTTACCGTACGCAAACCAAGAATATCAAAAACATGAATTCGTAAATTAATCACCATAAGCTAATAAGTACACAAATTACTATCAAAACGACCTCAAGCACTGTCGATTGCTCCCTTCAATAGACGCAAATCATAGAACTGAGCAACGTTATCAAAAACTTGGATCTTTCTCAACAAAACATTCTTATTAATCACTGCAACCCAAGATCCTGAACATGAACAAAATGCACTTAATTCATTATCTCTAATCTTGTGACACTTCTCGCATTTCAAATCTTGAATATAGAACAACTCAATAGCTCTTTTGAACTCAGCAATCAAAGTCTCTTCTAATGCTACTTTATTGAAAGATTGCCCACATTTTTCACAATTCCAAATCTTATCATCTTCGTCACGGCAAAAATCAATGTCTCTAATAAGCCCACATGTTTGACATGCAATCTCTGGAATCTTGAGCGATACGCTTGGGTTACGGAATGTTGACTCATCGCTGAATTCTCTGACGTCAAGATAACTGAGCAATTCTCTTCTAAGAGCTCTTGACTCTAAGTTTCTTTTCTTGGATAATGCAAACACAGCACATAAACTTTTCACCAATTCAAGAGTTGGATTACCAAATTTCAAATGGGAGCCTGGAAGAGTTGGGAATTCGTATTCTTCGCTGTATGCTTGATTCAAAATCACACTGTTTTGCTTAGCATAAAGCTTTTTAACTCTTTTAGTTAACGGATTCCAAATGGTTGTCAAGGTATTAGATATGGTAATTTTTTCATCAATGTCATCTGAAAACCCGTTTTCTTTGTTTTCTTTATTAGCGACGCCATTGAACTGAGTTAATCGTTGAGTACCATTATTCAACTCTTTTTCCTTCTCTCTAATTAAAGCATCCAAAAAAATTCCCACCCAATCATTAAACTCAGTTTGATAAATTGGTGGTAAAAATTTGGCAATTTGCCAGTTGGAAAATGATTCAAGAAGTTGATCACCTTCAGTAACTGTTTCACATGCTCTGCCAGCGTGATTATACTCATCCATCCAAATTAAAGTATCCCAATATCTATCAATCCTCAAGTCCAAGTAGTTGAAAAGCGGCTTGGCTCTGACCGCTTTGAGGATATATTGTGAATAAGCATATGAATTTTCAATGGAGGTCTTTGTCGTCTTCAAGAAAATTTTGCTTCTATTGGTAAAAATCACCGTCGATCCCATTTTTCTAAATTCTTTAATCATTTGCAACAATGCTTTTTTTGTCAAGTTGTGAACATGATACTCTAAACTTGGGTCATAAAGAAAAGATCCCTTTTTTTGCATCCATTTGATGAAATTGTTAATCATCAAATCAGCATATTGCGACTTAGAAACCGCTTCATCCCACCAATCTTTAACCATTCCTCTAAGGATACTTAATGAACTGGAACTAAATGCATCTTCTGGAAGTTCTCCTGAACCTAAACCGGCGCCTGACCCATCGCCACCACCTGCCAAATCACTTTCAGCCAAATCGGACCCTTCAGCCTGATTAATAAGTGCTGATGTTAATACCGTATTGATGGTCAAATTTTGAATAGAAATTTCAAGCACAACATTTTCATAACTGTCTGGGTTATTAATGTTTGGAAAAATTAACGACTCTGTAATAGGAATAAGCTTCTGCTTCTCTAAACCACCATGATCTGGATTAGTGTTTGGTGACCACCATAATACAATGTTGCCCTTTTTAAGCCTTCTAGCATACTCGATATCTATCAAGTATCCAATATCGTGAAGTTCTAAATTGCAAATTGGAATGTTACTGTATCTAGACAATGCTAGCAAATCTTTCATCCAAGAACCAAATGAGAAGTAGAAAATGAAAAATTTCTTCATGAGGGCTTCTTGCCAGCCTAAAGCGGGCAAGGAAATTTCCGTGTATGAGAGTTTAATAACTGGGAAATCCAAAACTGATCGGATAGTCTTATAAATTCTATCAAGGAATGGAGATTGAATCGCTAATACTCCAGTAGCCCCTTTTTCTTCGTAAGCATTAGCAAGCTTTGAGTTCAAACTCTTATTCAAGGAGCTTAATTTGTTGAAATGTTGAACTTCAATATCCATATTAGGAGCGTAATCGACAAAACTCTTGAATCGCTCAATATCATCCTTATTGGACTGGTAAAGGTCCTCGTAGATATGTTCAAATTTGGATGGGAAATCAGTAGCCTTGTCAGATGGTTTAAGCACAAGTAAACTTAATGTAGAATCCCATGATTTGAAAACAGCATAAATCTCATACTGGTTGGATATAATATGTGTTAAATAAACAACATCTAAATTGAAATGTTTTAAATAATTACTATTGTCTAACATGCTCATATTTCTTGATTTGAATCCAAATCGCAATCCTTTATAAAGACCGCCTAATTCGGTAGAATTGAATTTCACCGTTGACCCTAAATTCATAATTGCTCTTTCTTTGGCAGTGATTTGGGATTCGTAAATGTTGGCCTTTTGGAAAATTGAACCTGGCTTGGCTACTACTTCATTATAGGTCATCTCATCCATAGTGGCTTGATAAACTGTTTTGTTGCTTTTTGGAATAATTGCCTTGGAGACTTCAACAGAGATACTGCTATCTAAGCTTTTAATCTCTGACAATACTTCATCCTCGTCAACCTCGTCAACACCAAAAGTCAAATAAACTTCCTTTGGAATAGAAATCTTTATTTCCTGAATTCTACCATTGATCAAAACTCTAGCATTGATTTTACCAGGAGCAAGATCAGAACTGTATCCCAACACTTGCCAGTCTTCAGTGGTAGCATAATTTTTAGCCTGATTACGAAACATGTTACTCACTGAAGAATTATTACTTGAAGCACTGTTATAATTACCAAAAATCTTCTTGTTGGCTTCTTTTTTTCTGTCATTTTGTTTCCAAATGATTTTATTGTATTGCAACCAGGCACCATAATCAACAGTAGGATCAGGACATGGATTAGCCAAGATTTCCTTCTCTGTCTTTTCTGCTTCATTTTCGTCAATTTGCGCAATTTTCATCTTCCGCTTCTTGGAGCGTACAGTACCAAATTTCTGTTTGCCATTTCCTGCATCGCTAGCACCACGGTTTGAAGTCCCGATATCCTCGATATCTTTATCAGAAATGACGGCTTTCTTTGCCTTAGTTTGACTAAAAAAAGACGTCAACTTACTCTGAGCAATTTGGCTCTCGGCAATTTTCTTCAAAATCCACGATGGTAATTGCACCGTCTCACATGGATTCTTTCTAATTTGCAAATATGCAGGAATACTAATAATTTTTAGCACCACCGATGCTAATCTCTCAAAATAGTATCCCCAATCAATGATATTTCTCGGATCAAAATCATCAAGAGAATTATCACGTAACCATTTTCTCAAATATATCCGTTTTTGAGTAATATCGGATGAGAAAATTGCAATAGGAATTGCTCTTTCAGCAATTGGAGCACCTCGAGGTTTATCAGAAATAATAAACTGTGCTGTGACACCATTATCCCCTTTCACATCAATATTCAAAAACTCCACCAACCTTTTCACGGTGGTGATTGAAGTACTCTTCATACCATTGTATTCCGAAATTGACTTACTCATACTTTTTCTCTCACCAATCAAATTGATAAGGTCTTCATCTTCAATGTTTTTCCCCTTAGTGAGCAAGATATCAAGCCACTTGTTAGCAATCAGGGCCACTGCATTGTAACAATTTTCTAGCGTATCACCTTCCAAAAATGCTGGAAAAAGATCACTTTGCATATTCTTGACAATTTCCAACTCACCTCTTCTTTTCAATTCAAAACCTTTCAATTCTGCTAAAGAGCCATCGAAATTGTAAACTGCGTACCTTTTTTTAATCCCTTTGCCTTCTTCTTTTGAAGTTGGCAAAATCATTGCTTTATATGGGCCGTCGAGTTCAAAGAAAATCGAATTTTCAGACTTCACTTCGTATTTGTAGTTACTATTAGGAATCAATTCTTGATATTGATGATTAGTGAATTTCTCGTGAACCAAATGATTAAGCATAGAACATAAGTAAGGTATGGTCAATTTGCTACCATCCTTGAGTTTCAATGTAAACTCATCAGGGAACGATTTGGGAATAATACACCAAATCCCATCAGTATCCAATTCAAGCGGTCTACCAAATCTTTCAATTACTGATCTTGCCATTTGAATAATTGTGGCCCCAGTTAAACACGTTATGCCGGCCATTTCCATCGAATACCATCTTGAACCTTTTCTCATCACGTACCCGTAAAAAGAATTCAAAATAACCTTGTGTGCTAATTGTAACGAGTCGTAAGTGATTTCCATCTTTTTGGCTTCATCAATTGCATGATGGTCATTTTTGTTTATCGAGCCTACTTTTTTCTTCCATTTTTTAGCTAGCCCTTTGTACGTATAACGACGATCTCTAAAACTCCGCACTGTATCAATATAAAATGGGTTTTCTCGTTGACATACAATAGCGTCCTTGTTAATAGTCTCAGAAGTCTTGATTCTATGATACACTTTTCTTGAATAATCACTAATCCTTTTCTTTATATGAGTCACCTGTTCCTCGTAGCTTAATTCGTCAAAAAATCTCTTGGGTTGACCAGCTCTCTTTGCAGGGAATGTTTCATTTTGCATTGCTCTTTTAATCATTCCATATTCATCCATCTTTGCTGGATAAAATTCTCCTCTCCATGCCCAAGTTAGGCTTCGATCGCATACTTTGCCCGGTCTATTGAAGTCGCAAGCGGCACAATCTTCTTCAGTTTTCATACTGTCGGGTTGCAATCTATTTGAAATCATGATATTAGGGTACATTGAAGCAACGTCAACATGATAAATCAATGGAAATTCTTCTCTTTTGGGGTTGTTTTTCAAGTCTTGTAAATTTTCCTTAATTTGATTATAAACTTCCTCCATATTTGTCACGTCTTCAACTTTTTTGTTGCATTCCACCTTAACAAAAAATTCCAACACGTCTCGTATTCCATCAGTTAAAGAGTCTATAACTGTTGGGTCAATCTTGAAAGTCGACTTCAAGTCAGATCTAAAGACCCCAGCCTCTAATGATTCAACATGACCACCAACATAAGTTTCCGATTCTAGTAAATGACCATCATAGAACCGTTCCAATGGATCTTTGTGCTTGTTTGGTAATAGGATATTGTTTTGATACGCTTGGACCATAAGCAACATTTCACATAAAGTACCAGTACCTTTTCGCAACACTTCATCTGGATTCAATGGAATAATTGTAGCAAGGGAAAAGATAAATGGATGCACGTATTTATAATACAAATAGTAGGTAGCCACAGCGTCAGAAACAGAATACTCTGACAAGATTTGTGGCTTTTCAATAGCATAGGGGGTCATTAATTCCGGATCCAATTCTAATGGATTGTAGCCTAATTTAACGGTAGTCACTGCTTTCAAACCTTGAGAACCCTGAGGCAAATAAGAGTCACGTTTGACCCATCTAAAGCAATCCATATGGGCACAATATGTAGATTTATACTCATCTTCACTATCTTTTTTGAATCCGATTTCATCAAACATTGATATGTTGTGGAAATTTGCTCTAGCGTCAACAAACGGCCAATCGAAAAAATCACCGTTAAATGTAGAAATCACTGTTGGTTTGACTTCTCTAATGTGTTCAAAAAATCTCTTGATTAGTGCTTCTTCATTAGCAGCATTGTAAATCTCGAAAACACCAGGATATTCTGGTTTGGGAGTATATTCAAAATCTTCAATATCTTTACTGATAATGTCTCTATTAGTGATCAAATACCCGTCACCGTCTATCATGTAAGAAATCATCATTATTTGATCCACCGCGGCATCGGGGAACTTTAGTGGTGCTTTACTGGTTTCAATATCAAAGGCAAGTACCACTGGATCTGGGGGCACAACGACGTCCAATTCTGTAAACAGTACGTTTTCACTCTCGGCTAGCACCGAGTACCACTTACCGACTCTCAAGTTTCTGTCAATAGAAACTCGGACATGATACGGCACGTCGTATTCTTTAATATCATCAATGTATTCCAATGCATCAATGTTTCTTGAATGTCCACCACTATGGCTATATTCATTATCGTAATCTTCTTCCGCGTAGTCCACATTGACAGCGGAATAGACGTCTCTTGCGTCTTTTCTCTTTTGATTCTCTTGGATTATGGGGTTCAAAATTCTTCGAGATTCCAACATATCACTTAAATTATGAAACGATAATTTGATTAACAGCCGCTTGAGCCCGATTAAGTGATTAGGTAGCGATAAATCTTCTTTTTCAACTCTAGTGTAATTCTTAACTAAACCTTCTAGTGTCTTTTTCAACGCATCTTCAACTTCCAATTCGGCGTAATTTCGACAGACTAGGAAAAAATAAGGATCATATTGCACTGTAGTTTTGAAACTGCCACCTTCCTCATCAAGGAAATAAAAATCACAAGCAGCTAAACCATTAGCTACTTGAGGACTTGGGATTAATGTGGGATGAATATTAATCAACCAGCCAACTTTTTTGGGTCCCGCATCGTATCTGTCAAATCCCATCATTGAATCAATTTGATCGATTTTTTGTGCTGCTTCAAGTTTAGTCATGCCATCTATGTCTGAGGAGTAGGCGTTGTTGTTGTTACCATTTCGATTCTGTTTTCTTCCATTATAACTTTTTTTGGAGTGATTATTGCCGAATTTGTTATAATTGGGCGTGTATTGGTTATTGTTATTGTTGTTTTTGTTTTTGACAAACCTCGCGGTGGTTGAGCCTTTGAATTTTGCAACCATTCTGTGATTATTTTTAGTATTATTTGGTATGAATGGCAGTGGTTATAGCTATGTAGAAGTGAATTGGTAAGCAAAAACACTGGTCAACAGTCAGTTTCACTTATCTTATCACTAATGTTGTAGATGTACAATCTGTAGATCAAAGGAAAAAAGCAGTCGCGATTCTTGTCAAGTGAATTCGGGGCAATTGAAAATCAAAAAAAAAAAAAAAAATAAAATAAAGATTCAGAAAATCAAAAAAAAATTAAAAATTAGAAAAAAAAGCGCGTCGCGTTTTTCTTTAAAGTCCTGATTAATGCGCATTGGTGCAGTTCAATACGTTGATATGCATCAAGATTATTTATTTCAACATGGTATGGAAGCAGACAGTCGAAAAACCAAGCGTGCTATTACCAACCCTATAATTCACTTTCTGCATTTAACAACTTGCTTTTACTTGTGCGTCGGCTGGTAACACTTGCAACTCGGTGTGTTTATGCATGTACATTAGGTAATAATTGGTCCATCCAATACTTGAAGTACTTAATATGTTGTATTATTATTAGACATACATGCAAACTGCGAATTTAATAAACATATTAATGCAACTCATGTTTATAATTTCACGCTCATATATTGATAATGCAAGAAAAGAGAGAATACAAAATCTTGCATCCGACGAAAATGAACGTAGAAACATACTTTACTGAGAGAACACGTTATGTACATTGTACAGTATGGGAATGATCTGAATTAGGTTTTGGCATTTTAAATTTCAGTGAATTGAACCATTTGCTGCTAATTCAGGGTTCAACTAATATTCAAAAATTGCGCACTTGAAAGTCAAGAAATGGTTCTCAAATCAAATCTACTTTTATAGATATACAAGCAACTAATCGGAAGAGTAGTGATAATAAAAATATGCATATCTTGTAAATAAAAACTAAAGAAAACTTTAATAGAGCATAACAAACAAACAAACAAACAAAAATCAAAACAAATAAATCAATTTAAACACCAACTAACTAAAACTCCCAACATCACACTAACTAGCTCAATTTGAAGTGCGTTAAAGTGTCACTCGCATAATACATCACTGAAATCTTCCTAAACTTTAATAAGTTTTTCTTCATAAACATCCTATAAACCTTGAATCATCAATCCATCATTTCAATCAATTTTAAACCTTTCCAATAAACACAAGTTTAGTGTGACTTTTCCTTTTTTTTTTTTTTTTTTTTCCTATTTCTAGCATGCTGAACTAACAAATTATTATACAAACCAACTCAACTGCAAAGGTACAGAAGTTCCTCTCCCACTAGGATACAATTTCTCCTTGTTGCTAAACTTTCTAGGCTTGGGTATATCCTTCGAATTATGGAAATTGAATCTTGGGTCATTAATTCTAAAGCTTTCCGTTGAATTTCCTGGTCCACCAATTGCGTAAATTGATGAATCAATGAACTTAGATCCTGTAACGTCATTGGTGTCATTGTTGGCAGTGGTGTTGGCAGCGGTATTAGGAGAGGCAAAGATGGAAGAATGCTCCGTTGAACGACCAAATCTACTAATGGTATGCTTTTTCTCTAATTTTGTGGAACTGGAAGCCGGTTCAGCAGGACTATCGTTGTAACTTGAAGTTTGTAGTTGTGGCGGCGGTGGTGGTGGTGGTGGTGGTGGCACACCAGTCTTTGTTGATGTTGATGTTGGTGGTGATGGCGCCGGCGGTTTGTGTATAGGTACGGCGTGCTGACTAGTACTGCTGCTATCATTACTTATTGACAAGTTACTGTGTGATGAAGATGGGGAAATTCCATCACTTTTCGTTGCTTGATGATGTTGCTGTTGTACTGGAATATTCAAATTGTTAGCAAATGCCGACCTTATTGGGTTTGGTTTTTGAGACTGAGATAATGATGGTGATGGCGATGGCGATGATGGTAATTGAGGAGCCAGCATTGACGGAATTGGCGGTGGTGCTACTGAAGGTAACGGTGGTGGAGCAGCTGCAGGTAATGGAGGCGGTGCCAGTGGTGCTGATGGTACAGCAGCAGGTGATGGAGAAGGTGGTTTAAATGATGTTAGTGGTGGTGCTGGTGGGATTGATGCGTTTTTCTGCGACGGTATCTGTGCTGAAGTATTGAATTTTGGAATTGGCGGAGCAGTAGGGACTTTAGGTGCCGCTATTGGTGGAATTTTTGGCACATTGGTCTTTGGTAAACTTGGGGCTGTATTAGTTGGTATTTTTGGAGCAGAGACAGAAGCAGCACCACCAGCGGCTGCTGCTTTATTCTTATTTGACTTGCCAAGTTGGTTTCTTCTATTAGCAATATCTTGCAAGAACGCAAATTGTCCACCGCCCCCAGCAGAAGCACCACTAGAAGCTGATTCAGCTGGAGGTTTGGTAGGTGCTGCTGCTTTAATTGGAGCATTTGCATTTCCTCCCGAGGCACCTGCGTTTTTATTTGCTTCTTCTACTGGATTGAAATTCTTGTCAACATTGTCCACCACATGATCGTTTCTTCTCTTCGCGTTGATTTCTGCCAAAAATGGTAATCCTCCTGCTAATGGATTAGCAGCAGGGGCCTGAGGAGCAGATGATGTTGCTGCTTTTGGTGGCTTTGAGCTAGAGCTTGATTTATTAAATGCGGCAATGCCTGATGCTGGTGGAGGAGGTGGAGGAGGTGGAGGAGCCGGGGAACTTGAACCCACTGCTGGCGCTGGTGGTGCTGGTGGGGCAGGAGGTGCAGATGTGAGCGACAGCTTATCAGAAGTTGCACCAAAAGATGTTGGAAGTGGAGGAGGAGGTGGTGGAGCAGAGCCGGCCGGAGATGACGAAGTAGGCAATGGCGGTGGTGGTGCTGGTGGTGCTGGTGGTGATGGAGCAGCTGATGCCGCTGAAGGCGTTGAAGTAGCAGTAGCAGTAGCCGCAGATTTCTTTGGAAGTGGTCTGGTAGATGGTAATGGGGGAGCTTTCATTGCTGGTGCTGGAGGAGGACCAGGAGGTGGTGTTGATGGAAGTGGAGGAGGAGCAGCCGAAGGAAGCAGAGGGGCTGGAGGAGGCCCAGGGGGAGTAGGAGGTGCCGACGCTGTTGATTTAGACGTCTTATTCAATCTGCTGTTTAGTATATCAGCCATGCCAGGAATTGGCACTGGGGGAGCGCCTGAACTGCTTGAGCTATTGTTATTGTTTTGTGATGATGGTGCCAGTTTGTGCAATGGAGGAGAAGAAGGGAGTTTGAATCCGCCCATAGGAACCGGAGGAGCCTTAGGAGCTCCCGAAGCACCACCTTTAGAAATATTTGGACTTGATTCGGCAACTTTGTCGGCGACTTTGGCAGCATTGAAGTCAGAAGTGACTTTATCCACCACATGGTCGTTTCTTCTTCTGGCATTGATCTCGGCCAAGAAGGGCAATGGGCCGCCGCCGCCGCCGCCGCCGCTTGGAGCAGCAGGTGTGGTTTTTGTTGAGGAGCCACCAGCTGGAGCAGGTGGCGGTGGCGGAGGAGGAGGAGGAGGAGCACCACCACCGCTACTACCAGAATATGGCATTGGAGGAGGAGGAGGTGGTGGTGGTGGCCCACTGCCAAAGGAAGGAGGAGGTGGCGGGGCCGGAGGAGGAGGAGCATTGCTGCTTGATGGCGGTGGAGCCGGAGCCGCTGGGGCTGAAGGCGCTTTTGAGGAAGAGGCAGCTGCGGTCTTGCTAGCAGAATGCTTTGAGTGCTTTTTGAAGAAACTCATGGTAGACAATGTGCAGCTTGCATTGAGTGCGTGTATGAGATACGGTTTTAACCTTGGTTGATGTTTAGTATTGATTAATGCTGATGATTCTGGTGATAATGAATGAGGTGGATTTTGAGCATTATTGGTTACCCGGTGTTCTCTAAAGACAGTTTGGAGGGTAATATTGTAAGAATCTTTAACATCGGTATATAAGTGTGTATATATATTCAACATTAGAAGCTCCTGTGAGTTTGACTTCCAATCTTGCTTGATTCCGACATTCTTGTCAGATATTCGTGTCCAAAAGAGCACAGCGCAATCTCTTCAGGCTGAGTGGATTCTCTATCATTCACATTTGGTTGTCTGTCCTTATTCGAGACCGGAAACCGCTGCTGAGATTTACAAGCAATGTATTCGCAATATAACAGTCAACATAAACTGTTATGCTTTGAAGCAAGCCGGTTTCCTTGAAAATACAGATGATTCAGTACAATTATAATTGCAATCAGCCTGCCATTCGCATCAATCTGTCTTGTCCTTTGATTTTTGACAGTTTTGTTGCTAAGCTGATACGTATGAGAACTACTATACAACACCTGATGATGAACATTAAACACGGTAAATGGTACACATCATCATCATCATCATCGCAGTACTTTCAATATTACTTTTTTTTTTAAAGGTGGCCCATTCATTCCTGTTGTCGGATTGTTTTGTTTACTCTGTAGTTTATTAACGGTTAGACTGTCTTGTTTTTGTAAACATTTTGTCTATGTCTGTCTATCTACAAAACACCACACTACATGCCAAATGGTTCAAACGATTAAAAAAATCAGCATATCCATCAAATATAAACTTGCTGGGCTGGCCAAAGACTAAGCACTGCTCAACTGAACTGACGGAGTTAAGCGGTGCTAGACATATAGTATGTAGAGGTTTTAAAAAAACAACCATGGCTATGCGCTTTATAGTCTATCATCAGTGTCAGCTTTTTCATTATATCGCCCATAGGCTATCTACCAATACGCACTTTAACATGCTACCAGCCACACTAGAAGAACGCATACCATTCTGCTTTCCCATATTTTGATCAGCACAGTGATTAGCCGACCGGTTAAACAATTCCTACAGGGGGATAACCCACTTGGCCGAGGCCTTGATTCTTGAGAGAAGATATACCCGACAGGCAACTTGCTCTAAAGAAAATGTCACCAGCCCGTTTCGGACATAATATTGGTGCCTGAGTAGCTTAGTATGTTGACAGTTTGGTAAGCTATCAAATTAATGTGAACAGCTCCAAGTATAATGCCATTGTCTGCATTCGTTCGTCTTAGTAAGCAGACCATCCCTGGTAACGCGATTGTATGTATATAAAGTAGGCTGCCTCCGCTGAATTGTATTGACGTTCTTTTTGCTCCTGTAGCCAAGCCCCATATTAATCGAAATATCAAATATACCAAGATAGCTGAATATTCAGGGCCATAACAACAAAATGAAAGAGGCAACTTCTACAACAACGGAATGGCAAATCAAGTAAGTTATCCAAAAATTTTCCGATTACCCACCCAACATCCATCTGCCTCCTGATTTTTCACATAATAACAAATATTTGTAAAGTTAAGACAACATACTAACGCAAACCTCCCCCTCACTACAGCACTGTGCTTGTCACCGGAGGCACCGGATTCATTGGTGCTCATGTATGCGACATACTCTTACGAAGAAACATTCGAGTTGTTTTAGCTTCAAGAACTAAAGCCAAAGCCGAGACGTTTGTATCCCAGAGACCTCAACACAAGCATCTTATCAAGACGATATTGGTTCCTGATTTCGAGACAGATCAAAATGACGGCACGGCCAGCAATCCGTTCGTTGAAGCAGCTAAAGAGTGCGATGGCATCATTCATGTAGCTAGTCCATTTCTCGCCGAGATCCAAAACGCAGAACAGCAACTCATCAATCCGGCTATCAAGGGAGTCAAGTTGATCTTAGAAGCGGCTAAGGAAAACCAAGCCACGGTTAAAAGACTTGTGCTAACTTCATCGTTTGCTTCGGTATTAGATACGAACGTCAAAGTTAGTGACGATTACGTATATTCTGCGAATGACTGGAATCCAATAACTTTGGAAGAGGCAAAGTTGGGTGACGCAGTAATAGCGTATCGTGGATCAAAGAAATTTGCCGAGCTTGAGGCTTGGAATTTTATCAAGCAAAACGAAGACGAAAACGAAAAGGACAATGTACAGTTTGACTTGGTAACGTTGTGTCCACCGATGGTGTTTGGCCCCGTTGTCCACCCCGTCAAGACACCACAGGACTTGAATGTGTCCAACGCTGTACTTTGGAGCATTGCGCGGGGACAGCATCCATTACCGGTGTCTCGAGTCCCAGTATGGATCGATGTTAGAGACGTTGCATTAGCTCATGTTGAATCATTGCTTAGACAAGAGGTGGGCAATCAAAGGTTTGTGTTGTCGTCGCCAGAGAAATTCTCCTATGCTTGGGCAGCTCAAATAATGAAAAGGGAAGATTTGAGTGATGAGGTAAGCGAGGACTACGGCAACCAAGAATTGCATCCTGAGGGAGGATACCAGTTGGACTGGGCTGGGGCACAGGAGAAGTTGGGGTTACGGTTTCATGGGTTCGAGGAGTGTGTCGTTGATGCTATCACTCAGTTTAAGCTGCTTGAGTGATGCAGGGTGGGGAATGACCGTTAAGATTATCATTCAGTTGATGATGTGTGTTTAGGTTTGTACACATTTGCTGTAAGTATCAATGATTATAGTTACAACGATTATGGCTATCAACAATTGCTCGTAAACTAGTGGTAGTGGGCCCTCAAAACCCAAACCAAAATGTCCCGCGATTGCTGCTTGTTGCTGCTTATTGTCACATTCTACGGATTCCGCAGCGCCCCGAGTTTCCAGCCGAAATCCGCTTTGTTTACCGTGGCCATCCGGCGGCGGTGGTGGTTGGTGACTGTCTCGTACAGATCTCGCACAGCTCTCGTACAAAGTTTATAACCGCTGTGCGCAACGACTGGAAAATACAAAAATATATTGAAAACGAAATAAATAGATGAGTAAATAAACAACAACAGACTGTCCATTTTTCAAGTATACTGAAACAGAACGCTTCAGCTGTCCACTACTGCTACCTCACCTTCTTTTGGCCCTTTTGTCGTTCCATCCACATTCTTTTCATTGGTTCTGCTAGCTAACTGTGTTTCTTTTTCACTCACCAAATTATTTTCATATCCAATAACTATCGCACACAGCAAAGATGGCCGCCAGCACCTCCACTCCATCAGAGTCATCCAGGTTGCTTAATAACCAAAACAGCCAACAACATGACCCAAGATACTTGAAGAAAGAGGAAATTGAATACGAATTTGGTGGCATTCCAGGGGTCGTGGGAATGCTTATTGGTTTCCCTGCTCTCATGTACTACATGTGGCTCTCTGCTGAGTTTTACCAGGGAAAGCCAGCATGGCCAACTGTGGATCAATCATGGCTGGAATTCTTTGCAGAAATTGGCACTTTGCTTCATGAAAATGCCCTTCCTAGTGCTAAAGCATGGTTCATTTTTGTCTCTTTCTTCTTGACTCAAGCAGTGTTTTATGTTACTTTACCGGGCGTTTGGACCAAGGGCCAACCTTTGAAGCATTTGGATAACAAATCATTACCTTACTACTGTAATGCTTTGGCTTCATTCTACACTTCTATTGCTATTGCTACCTTTTTCCATTTTACCGGGATTTTCAAATTGTACACCATTTTGGAAATGTTTGGTCAAATAATGACGGTTGCCATCATTTTGGGCTTCTCCTTAACTATTATTCTCTACGTTTACACATTGAAAGTTTCAGGAGACTATCATAGAATGACAGGAAACCATCTTTATGATTTTTTCCTTGGTGCTCCATTGAACCCAAGAATCGGGATTTTGGATTTCAAAATGTTTTTCGAAGTGAGAATCCCATGGTACATTTTGTTCTTTTTGACATATGCCTTGGTATTGAAACAATATGAAGAGTACGGCAAACCTTCTACTCAGGCACTTTTCTTGTTATTGGCCCACTGGCTTTACGCTAATGCTTGTTCCAAAGGTGAAGAATTGATTGTTCCTACATGGGACATGGCTTACGAGAAATTCGGTTTCATGTTGTTGTTCTGGAACATTGCTGGGGTCCCATTTACTTACTGTCAAGTTACTTTGTACCTCTTTTATCATGACCCATCTGAGTACCAATGGTCTGCCATTTACAATTTTTCATTGTTCGTTCTTCTCCTAGTCGCATACTGGGTCTTTGATACCGGCAATGCTCAAAAGAACGCTTTCCGCAAAAGCTTGGTAGGTGATACCAAGTTAAGAAAATCGTTCCCATACTTGCCATATCAGTACTTGGATAACCCAAACTTTATCAAATGCGAAAATGGCTCTATTTTGCTAACTGATGGTTGGGTCAAATATGCTCGGAAAATCCATTATACTGCAGATTACACTCAAGCCGTCTCTTGGTCCTTGATGTGTGGATTTGGATCGCCATTTATTTGGTTTTTCCCAAGTTTCTTTTTTGTGGTCTTGGTCCATAGAGCGTTCAGAGATGAACGGAAATGTTCAAAGAAGTACGGCAAGGACTGGGATCGTTATGTTAAAGCTTGTCCATATCGTTTTATTCCTTACGTTTACTAAGTTAAATTGTGAGGAAGGAGATACTGTTGATTCAAAGCTTGCAACATACTCAGTTTATAATGATTTATAAACTGAGTATGTTGCAAGCTTTGAATCA
>JXWR01003224.1_pt1 | contig 24300 bp, 11 predicted proteins | sample 315541 | NCBI WGS metagenome assembly JXWR01 (sample SAMN03273951, study PRJNA271842) | soil metagenome | isolation source: rice field ambient CO2 | place: India: CRRI Experimental farm Cuttack,Odisha-753006 | collected 2013-12-17
AATAAAAATAAAAATTTTTTTTTTTGAAATATCTGTTGACAGTGTAATTTTGTATACACAAATGCGAGTTCATTTGAATGGCTGAGTTGAATGCCGTTTCTTACCGATGTGGTGCTTCCTGTCTACTGTTTGGCCAGAAGCAGATATTAGTGCGCATTGGGATGCAGTGTGTCATCCAGACCAAAGCTTAGGGACGCGGCAGTCGACGTCATACTGGAAACATATTGGCCTTCCAAGCTTGCGGGACGGAGTTTTTGCTATCTGTTGCTACTCAGTGCAAAAGTCTGGAGTTCGTCCGGGGTGCGTCGTGGCGCTTTAACTGGCGTGCAATCAGAGACAGAACCTGATGAACCGAGTCCATCAGAGAATTGGTCAGAACAAATAAGATAAAGTAGGATTGTAAACACAGATTACAAAGAAAAAAGCAGCTGGCTGCAGCTCAAAATGGAGAGAAAATTGTCAACAAATATAAAGTAAATACCACATGCCTCGGGATCCCTAACCCAAACTTTGGTATAGCCATTGAGTTTTGTGCACTACTGGAAAAAATAAAAAAAATCCGGAAAATACGTAATTGTAAACAACCAAGCGGTAACCCAACACGTAGATGATCTCTTAAGGGTGAAGTGTACCACTTGGAGGAGGCGGGGGAAGAAGGAGGGGCTTCGTGGTAGCAACTCTCGCGAGTGGGCCACGGTCACGGTGCATCTATCTTCTGTCAGACGTCTTTTTGCATTAGACTGGGTGCTGTTTTGTTGTGGGTCAAAAGTGTACTTGGTAACTTATATGGCGTATATATTCACGCCAGCTTTAGCGCAGAAACTATACTTTAGCTCAGTGAGAAATGGGTGGGTGTCCTGTGGAACTCTGCACGCTGATGCGCATGCTGCGCTGTACCGCTAAAGGACCTTTCTGTCTATAGATTATTCTTTCTGCCTGCAGTGATGGCTGCAGCATACTGCTTTGGAGAGCACCCTCTCGCACTCTGACATCTTCCATCGTAGTCTTTCTGTTGACTAAAAAAACTTTGTCTTGGGCTTTGTTTCCATTGGTCTATAAATACACATTAATTTCCCCATTTCTTACTTTGAATTCTCCCGTTTTTGATTGTATTTGAATTGAATATTTTTTTTTTTTGAAGTTTTCTTTTCGTTCCTTTCTCTGATTTATTTTCAAAGTATCAAAGTAGGCAATAAAACAATAGAAGATGTCCGATCCTGAGAAGCCAACTGCTAACCCAGCTGAGAGTGCCAGTTCCACTGGATCTCCCGACGGCCAAAACATAGAACAAATTGAGAAAGTTATTACTCCAAAAGAAGAGAACACTGATTCTGAACATGACATTGCGAATTCTACTGCCTCTGATGTCAAAGTGGACAACATTTTGAAAGATTTCACCGAGGAAGAAGTTATGGCCAAAGGTAGAGCTTATGCGCTTTCTTACGGCTTGGATCCAGAACTTTTTGCCCGTGCTGCTGCTGTTGCTAGATCTCCAACTGAGTTTAGAAACATGAGCTTTTTGTACCAAGACGAAGTCGAAGCTTTGGATTTTGAAAGTAAGCACAAATGGAGAGCTGTGCCAAAAAGATTGTATCATGTCATTGCTATGTGTAGTGTGGCAGCTGCTGTTCAAGGTATGGACGAATCTGTCACTAATGGTGCTAATCTTTTCTGGCCTGCAGCCTTGGGTATTGGTGGTGATAGTGACAGAGACAGTTGGTTGCTTGGTCTTGTGAACTCTGCTCCTTATCTATGTTGTGCTGTCATTGGTTGCTGGTTAACCGATCCAATTAACCATTACTTTGGTCGTAAAGGTGCTATTTTCATTACTTGTTTTATTTCGTTATGGGCCTGTTTCTGGCAGGGTTTTGTTGACAGTTGGTATCATTTGTTTGTTGCTAGATTCTTTTTAGGATTTGGTATTGGTCCAAAGTCTGCTACTGTTCCTGTTTACGCTGCCGAAACTACCCCAGCAAATATTCGTGGTGCACTTGTAATGATGTGGCAATTATGGACTGCTTTTGGTATTATGTTGGGTACCACTTTTTCGCTTGCCTTTTTCTATGTCGACAATGCTGATGGTTCTTCTGGATTGGAATTTGCTGCAAAGACTAACCACATGGTATCCAAAGGTTTGAACTGGCGGTTAATGTTAGCCTCGGCTTTAATTCCTGCCATTTTCGTCTGTATCCAAGTCCTATACTGTCCAGAATCCCCAAGATGGTTGATGGGTAAAGATAGACACAACGAAGCCTATCAGTCCTATTCAGTCTTGAGAAAGCATAAAATACTTGCTGCTAGAGACTGCTTTTACCAATACTGTCTTTTCGTCGAGGAAGTTTCCTATAACGAGGGCCGCAATATTTTCTGGAAAATTAAGGAGATGCTTACCAAGCGTCGTAACAGAAATGCTGCCGTTGGTGCCTTCATTGTCATGTTTATGCAACAATTTTGTGGTATTAATGTCATTGCTTACTACTCAAGTTCCATCTTTTCTGAATCTGGTTTTGACACCATCGAATCACTCTTGGCTTCTTGGGGTTTTGGTATGATTAACACTGTTTTCGCCTTGCCTGCTGTCTTCACTATTGACACCTTTGGGCGTAAATTCTTGTTGATGTTGACTTTCCCACTTATGGCCATATTTTTGCTTGTTGCTGGTTTTGCGTTTTGGATTCCAGAGACTAGTAATGCAAGAATTGGGATTATTGCCTTTGGTGTTTACATGTTCACTGCTATCTACTCTTCCGGCGAAGGTCCAGTACCATTCACTTATTCTGCTGAAGTTTTTCCATTGTACATTCGTGACGTGGGTATGTCTTTTGCTACTGCAACTTGTTGGTTCTTCAACTTCGTGTTGGCCATTACTTGGCCATCTTTAAAGAGAGCATTCAAGCCACAAGGTGCCTTCGGGTGGTACGCTGCTTGGAATTTTGTTGGTTTCTTTTTGGTGTTTTTATTCCTCAGAGAAACAAAGGGTTATACCTTGGAAGAATTGGATTACATCTTTGATGTGCCAATGCCACGTTTTGCTGCTCACGAAGTTCATCGCTACTTGAGAAAGTTCGAAATTCATATTTTGAGAAGAAAGCTTCCACAATTACCACCATTACACGCCAAAGCTATTGCAGCTACTCACAACTTGGACGAAAAAGCTGTTGGTAAGCATATTGATGTCGCCGACTCTGCTTAAGTATGAACTTGTTTAATTTTTTGTTTACTTGTTTTCAATTTTTATACTCTTATTAATGTTATATGACTTTACTATATCTTTTTTATTGTTTCGCACAGTTTTTTTTTTTTTTTACTCTTCTGATTTTATCTAGTTATCAAAAGCAAAATACATCTATACCACATATACATAGAAAAAGATTTACACTTTTTCTTTTATATGCTAATGATATATTTTCTGTTTGTTTTAAACTTTTGTACAATAATGCTGGTAATGTTTGAACCAGTATAAGACATTAGCTTTGAGACAAGACCTCAATCTAACTCTACTACAGCTTGAATTTTAAGCTCAATATAAAAAGCATCTTTTCTTATTACAAAACCTCATAATACACAGTAAGAAAAACATAGAACAAATTCACTTTTCAATGGAAGCCAGATAAGATATGTTAACAGGTTAACAAACAAAATTAACGATAAAAAGTAAAAAGATAGAGGAATAAGAAACGTTAAATTAAATTTCATTCTTCCAAGCAAGCATTTAAAGGTAACCTTTAGTACCTTCTAAAACCTTAGTGCTTCTCTTTGCATCGATAAATAAAGTCTCCACTTCTTCAATGTCCGCACCATTGATCTCTTGATGGCCATTGGCCTTAGACAAAATACCTGCTGGTGCCAATAATTGCAATGCATAACGCAACGACGTGTTTGCTCCATGAGACGCTAGCTTGTTCAATGCTTCTTCATTCAATGGTAAACCTTCAATAGTAGCTCTCTTGTCAATAATGAGCTTGATCTCGTCAAGAGCGTATGGTAAAGTTCTCACAATTAATAATCTGTCAACCAAGTCAGTAGGGATCCCGTGTGGTGCCTTAATATCATCAGTGCCTCTAATGGTAGTGAGACCTCTATTTGAAGCCAAAATTACTATTGGGGCAATCGATGATTCCAAGGCTCGGTTCAAATAAGTAAAACATTCAATATCAAGCATATTAACTTCATCAATGAAAAGTACACCTGGAACTAATTCGGCTACCCCTTGGTCAATATATTTTTGTACCACCTTGTTCACTTCTTGTCTAAGCTTATCGGTAATCTCTGTCTTTTTTGGTTTCAATAGCTGTCCCATTATTGATAATACATCTTGACCGCCCTGTGGTTTGGCATTAGCAACATCTAAATCGTGCAATGTGACATCCTGTACAATTTCTTTCTTCTTGTGAACATCTCCCTTTGGCAATGGCACGTATTCTTCTGCTTCCAAGTCAAATTCTGTAGCATATGCATCGGATCTACCTACTCTCTTGACTGCACCCGTATTAGCTTCAATGTATATCACATCACCAATGGCAACTTTTTCTCTTTGAATGGTTTCGTAAATAGATGGGTCAAGTCTTAGCGTCTTGGTACCTTTGGCACTCTTCAATCCCACCACCACATGGCTAATAGTTTTACCATATCCACCAAGTGGATTTTCACTTTCTTCTGGAGTCAAGTCAGTGACTTCACCTTCGTAGACTTCCTTAGTTTCTTTAATTCTAAGACCAATGGCTCTTCTGAAATTTTCCATTAAAGCTTCGGTCTTTTTCACTTCGGTGGAGAAGATTTCACTCCCGACAATAGGGCAAAATGGCACTTTTGGTCCCAATTCTTGTGACACTGCTAACGCTAATGCTGTCTTACCAGTACCAGGGCCACCAGCAAGTAAAATGGCCTTACCGCTCATTTTTTTAGCTTTAATCAAATCAACCACAATACCACATGCTTCTCTGGCTTCTGTCTGCCCAATAAAACCAGCATCGATTTTTTTGGCGGTACCATATTCATCAAGCCCAAGACCCTTGATATGAGTGTGAGTCGCGGTTCTATTTTCTCTACCGGATTTGTCTTTGACTTCGCTTATTTCCACCATAATTGTAAATTATATGTACGTTGTACTATGTCTTATGAAATTGAAAAAATATAGTGGTACGAGAGTAATTGACTAAAAAGTGATGATACAATGTTTCTCTGTAGCCAAACGAAACAACAACGAACCGTTATTCGCATATAGCTACTGGCATCTCTATTTTTTTTCAATATTTTGATATCTCTCAATTTTTTTCTTTTTCTTTCTGTTTTCCTAACGTAGATGGTTTTACCCGGCGCAAGAAAGGGAAACTAGTGCGCTAAGAAAAAACGTGGTGTACATATATTGCTAATAGCACGTAACAAAATATTGAATCCTTAATAGCGGTATACGCAGTTCTGTGCACAACATACATGCTCATTAAAGCATTTAAGCGCATGTTGCAGCATTATAATACATCCCAATATAACATTAAAGTTTCGTAACAAGGTGTATTTGTGTATACAATCGTTTAGGCGGCAAATGTTTATTTTTGTTGCTGCTGGCTGAACACATATTTACCCTTGTTTTAATTGATTTATATTTTTTTTTGAATTTATAATTTTTTTTCTTAAATTTTGAGCATCAGGTATTGCTCTTAACTGGCGGCTGAAACAGTCTTGGTGCGCAATATACTATTGAGTGTGTCTCTACATGTTTGTGACGGATAAACAGAATCGTTTGGTCTCAATATTCCAGGGACCTAGGAGAAGGCCTTGGGGATCCGGGGTTGCGTCACCATGTCGATCGACGTGCTGGCAGCTGACAAGTCAGATGATATTTTGCATTAGGATACGTGCAACAACGGCATCGAGCAGATCGCTCGAGTGTCGCTGCCTGTTTTGGCATGCTAATGGAGTGTTTTTGGTTAGTGCCTACAAGCAACGCACCGTAGTGCTACTCCTTTATGTCCCCTGTGAAAGGCGGGCTAAAAAGGTATTCGATTCGAAGAGCTGAGCATTTAAACACGCGTTTGAACATATATCTGTTGTTTGAAAAGACAATTTTTTTTTCTTTATTGTTGTTGTTATTGTAATTTGTCTTTATTTGATGTTGGATTCCGTTTGTTTGTCTGTTTTCTTAACCAGCACAGGCAGCAATTACAGTAATAAACAATGCCTGCGTGCTTACCTCAGCACAATAATCGGTCTGCCAGGGGGTCGCCATATTAGAAGCCTCGCTGCAATGCGCCTTGAGCATCTTCAAAATATTGCAGAGCCACTGTCCAAAACTGTTGTAAAAAAAAGCCGCTCTCAGAACTGATTAAAAGCCATCCTAAAAAGCAGGAATACCAAGCTGTATTTAAATAATATAATACCTCATTTAGTTTGTTGGATTTTCAAACACAACACCAACCAGAGACGAGGGGAGGGGATATAAGGCCCTTTATTATTATTATTGTTGGATTAAGACACCAGTAAGAGATCAGCGAGCCACTACAATGGAGATAATAGGGCACTGCTGAGTCGCTGGTATCTGAATGGATACCCGGCCGGACCCTGCAATTGTCTTCCGTATTGAGGACAGGCAGCAGCTGCATTGGGGAGAGTCTGGAGTTGCTGCTGCTGCTACTGCTGCCGATGACGCTGGGCTAGACTGGGCTCTCTTGCTGCTTCATGAGTACTGGCCTCGTTTTTATTTTTTTATTTTTTTTTTTGGTGAATAGTGGGATTGCTGGTTTTCTTGTTCGTTGTTGTTTCTTACAAGATTTTCTCTTTTAAAACCTTTTCAGCTTTTCTACAAGTTTGTTGATACCACCACCACAACCTCGACCATATTTTTCTACAACATTATTGGCATTAGCATAAAGAAAAGCTTGCAGTTAACCGCCGAGATCTTACCACTTTCGTTTTCTAAGGATATTATTGCAAACTCGTTGCTTTAACAAAGACGCTTTGCAAATATTTTAAAAAAAGGGAATAATCCTGCTGATATATTTCATTAAAGATTCAACTTTCAATTCAAAAACTTTAGAACTTTTACTCAATTATTGCACTCGTTTCCATTTCCATCATTTAACATACAATAAAAAAACACGGCAAAATGCAGCTCCTCACAAACTTCACGTACTTGTTTTTCTCTTTCATAATGATTGCTGCTGCCCGTACGTATTCTAATTCTAATGTTTAATGAAAATTTCTCAACACTCTTTCTTCGTGCTTGTCAAATGACTTCTTCAATACTAACAATGTTTAGATGCAGAAAACTCTGGCTCTGCAATTATCCCGGAATTCATCGTCAAAAGAGACGCAGCTGATCCGGCCGCCGCCGCTGCCGCCGGCAATGGTAATGCTGCCGCTGCCGCTGGCAATGGTAATGCTGCCGCCGGCAATGGTAATGCTGCCTTAGGTGGTGGTGGTGCTGCTGGCGATGATGGCACAACAGATACTGATTCTGCCACTACCGCCTGGCTCACTTTAACAACCAATGGTGTCCTTACTACAGTTGGTACAAAGTTTCACCAATCTTTTCTTTCGAGTCACACAACAGCTGATGTTTCTGTTCCTGCTGGCTCTATTGGCTTAGGGTCTCATAGCGGTACTGTTGGGGTGATAGAATCTCAAAATATTGTCACTGTTTCTTCCAGTGGCGCAGCAATGATGAATGGCCAATTTTTGGACAACAACGGTGGTATGTGTGCTTGCTTATTAGCTGTGATTGGTGCCTTCATTGTATGAAGTACACAGTTGAGATATATTAATTGAACAGCAGTTTTTTTTTTTTTGAAAAACTCTTAGCCTGCTCATAGCCTGGATGCCAACGTTGATAAATGTGCATTCACGCTTGTTACACTTCAAAAAAATAGTTCAAGATAGGCAAAAATGCTTATTCACCGACTTATACAAAAATGTATTATAATTGAATCGCTTTCTGCGCGTATTCAAAAAAAAACGATTAAAACAAATGAACAGTAACTGGTTTACAAGAATTCAAAAAAGCAATCAAATTAGTAAATTAAAAAAATAGGTTTTTATCTGAGGAAAAGGTAATTAATTATTAATGCCTTGGTCGTATAAGGCCGCGATATTAGCTTTTAAAAACCAACAGTAGCTGGGTATTACAATCATGAATCATGCAAACATCATTATAATATTTGATAAAAGAGAATGCAAAAACGAACAATGTGTATCTCTTAGAAGTCAATGATATGTTTCTTTTTACGACTTTTTGTTAATTGACTTTTTCTATGTTTCTTATTAAGGTTTTTTTTTTTTTATTTTTTTTGTTCAAAAAAAAAAAAATTGGTGCTTTTCTTTCTCGCTTGATCAGTGGTGGTTTAATTGTTCCTGGGGCTTTTTCGTATTTATATATTCAAAGCTGTAATTTTGTTTTATTCTTTTTCCTTTTTTTTTTCCTTTTTCTGTTTTATCTGATGTTTTTCTTTTTTATCACTTATTAATGTTTTTCTTTTTTCTCCTACCCCTGAATTTTTTTTACCTTGCTGTTAATTAATGTTTTTTCATGTTTTTGCTTATAGTTTTACCTTTTCACCTCCCTTATAAACTATTCCATAGTTATTATTTGTCAGTGCAATGCTTCTAAAGATTATATCTAAAACTTATACGCTGTATTTCCTTACGCATTTCATGATTTTACAGAACAAACTCCTCACTCTGATACCAAGCATTGATACTATTTACACCATAGTTGTCGCTAAGATGCATATTGTGGCTACGCTTTTCCAAGAAATCATTGTAGCAAAACTCAGTTGCGAATTATCTGTACTTCTTTGATAGCACATTCGTGAACACAGCAAGATGTGCTTCAATAGTATAGCTATAGCTATATCCTTACAACACGCTACCCTTAATCTTTGAATTTCTCGTGTACATGGACTTCGTGAACCAAGAAATTGAGAGAAAAATACAACAAATATAACTAATTTTTTATTATTGCCGCTGCCAAACTATCAATGCAAATCAAGAACTAACTACGAAATTTTAACTTTGGGATGCAATGGGTTCCTGCATGCTATATTTGAAAGGAAACGAAAGAAAATCAAGCCACATGAGCCAGGTATACAAACTCTTAATTGTCGTCATCCATTACTATAGTTCAGTAAGTCACTCCATTAAGCGCTATCGACAATATTTTTACAAACTACAATACCAGAGGAAAAAACAATTAAACATTGCATTTATGATAAAAAAAAAAATGAAAAGTTAAAAAAATAAGCGCCCTTTCAAATCAATAGATTAAAAAAAGACAATGATTGTTGCAATAAAATAATACACCTAGATTGCATTCCCTCTGATAGAGAGACCAAACAATAAAAATTAATAAAAACCTAGTATCAAGCACGTAACAAAAAGAAGATAATAAGCCAGGCTGCTATTTTTGTGTCTAATCCACTCTATTTTGATAAGTGACTGCATCAAACCAGCTAGCTATTTCTTTTTATTATGAGCACATTTCATTCCACGAACATGTAGCCAAAAACAAACAAAGAAGTAATAAATTTCAAATATTCTTTGGTTCTTTAAACAATAATTAATGGCTTGGTGCTCTTAGTGTTACCTTCATGAGGTGTGAATTCTAATTTGTCGTTATCGGTCAACTTCAAAACCTTCTTGAACTTTTTGCCAACTGGTTCCAAGCTTTCCTTGTCACAAGATTTGGACCACAAACCAACTCTATAGAATGCTTTTCTGACGTTCAAAACAATACCGTTGACCTCGTCTTCGTCTTCTTCAATAGTTTCACCAATAGCGGATAGCAAAGCTCTCAACCAAAGGTCGTTAATGTCGGTCTTCTTCTTTTCTTTAAATTGATAAGCCCACTTACCACCCTTGGCGTTTTGAGTGTCTTCCCATTCTGGTCTGATTCCTTCTCTGAACAAGTGGTAGTCTGATCTGATTGGCAATTCTCTAGCCGCTGGCACTGCATTGTACACGCCCCAGAATTCTTCAACAGTAGAGAAGGTAACCACTGATTTCAACAAGTCGGCCCATGACTCAGAGTTATCAACAGATGGTTTAGTGTACCACAAGGTCCATTTACCGTTTAATGGATGGTAGTGGGTTAACTCCTTGGTGGATAACACGGTGACCGGTTCCTTGTTGGATGCTTCTTCCTCTTTAGCGAGCTGAGCTTTGGAGTCGTCAATTTGCAAGTCTTGGACTTTGGTGGATAATTCTTCAGACATTATGGCGGTTTATGTACTTTAACAGTATTATTATCTCGGCGATTCTTTGTTCAAGCAAAAATGAAAGCCAGCTCTCCGTATTCCAAATAAGAGAACTATGTGGTACCAAAGATTCAACTATAGTCGTCTTCTGCCTCTGTTTCGTCCTCTTCCTATTTTTTTTTTTTTTTGATCAATTTTTTCTCTGCCTGTTTTGTTTGTGGGCGCTTTCGGTCATCATAGGCCGGGTAAATTGCACTGCTCAGCGAAGACTATTAAAATTTTTTTTTTTGCCTGTCGCTGCAATTTTACTTTTTTTTTTTTACTTCATATGATCCAACATGCGCGCACACTCAAAAGTGACAGCTAGTGCCGCAGACGCTGTGAGCTACACAAGAGAAAATACTTTGGAAGAGTTTTTATGTGTACCGAAGATAATCTTGGGATAAACTTTATATGGGGGACTTTATTTCGCCTGAAGAAGCTATAGTAAAAAAGTATATTATGGTAAACAAATAAGAATGATGAATTGAAGCGTGTGTTATGATCTGACAAGCGAGATAAAAAGCTGAGAGGCAAATTCAAATAATTTTATGGCTATTAGAGTGAACAATTTGTTTGCAAGTATGCCTCAGGTTTAGGTGCTGCTAACAATGTTGGTTCCTAACATGAATGACGTTGGACTGTCAGTGTCAATAGTTTAGCGAGCGCCATTAGCAGCCGCCACTTCCGCGGTAGTTGTAGCTGCTGGAGCAGCTGCTGCTGCCTGTGATGAGCTTTGGATGGTCACTGTAGTAGCTTTATTTGCTGACAACAGTGATTGTGCCGCCAACAGCGCCGACTCTGCCGACACCAAGGACAAGCGCTTTTCTCTACCGTGATATGCTATCGTTTTGAATGCTTCCAATCCACCATATAATGCTAAGGCGCCAGCTGCCAATCCGGAACCGACTTTCATTGGACTCTCAAAGACAATTGTTTTCTCCGGCTTCTCTGCTGGCGCTTGTCTTTTATGATTAGCGAGGGCAATATCTGCGTCAGTGGGTGCTAACGTGGTAGTACTTCGATAACTAGATTCTGCGCCGCTGGCGCTGGCTGCTTCTGTAGCAACAGCAATACCAGAAATGATTATCATTGTGGTAATAATGGAGTACCTCATTTTTTTTGGTTCAAATGATGGCTCTAAAAATGGGATAAGTTGATTACAGTAGAGCTGACTGGAAGATAAATGAAAATGTTTGAGGGGGGGGGAAAGAGAAAAACGGTGAACAGTAGAACTGTTTACGTGGCACGAGAAATCCCTAGGAAAAAACAGGATTATACAAAGTTTATGTTCAATATATACAACCAAATAATTATCTAGGGGAAAAGACTTCTGTAGATGGTATTAAAACGGTGTTATTTTACGATGGTCCCGTATCACAGTTAAAAGGAAATAATATTAAAGCTGCGAAAAGTATCGGTGCGTGCCTTGCAATACGGGGTCAGCAACTACACATATATTAACACCAAGAAAACACACAAGGTAAGTACAGACATTAAGTTAATTTTCACCAAACCAGTCGAATACTTTTTAACTATATAATGGTGGTTGATGGACCCCTGCTTGAGTCGTGAAGAGCATCGGAATTATTATCAAGCAAAATAATATTACGCCGCTTTTTTATGCAAAATCTGCAGACTCCGCTGGAGTGGAACAATACAGATAGGGATGTAAGTTTTACTCAAAACAATAGTGGCGGTGGTGAGAGTCAATCGTGACAGGGGTGGCAGAAAAGACTCTGTTTTACATTAAAAATGCTTTGAGAAAGAAAATAGATTAAACCAAGTAACTTGCATGAAAAATAGTATGACTAAAATGAATTGAAGAATTAATGAAAAGAAAGAAAAATAGCCAGATACCGGCTCTGGCAAAAAAAAGGAAAGGGAAACTCGAAGAAACAAAGAATCAGTAATCAGAAATGCTAAAGCTAAAGATAAAAAAATGCTTAAGGTTTTTTATTTGGGAATGATATCAAGTGATTGACCACTTCAAGCGGTGGTAGTAGCACTTGCACTGGCACTTGATGAAGTTACACGAGTGGTAAGAGTCGTTGCAGTGACAAAGGATTGAGCATATGCGCTGGTGGCAGATTCAACAGCACTAGATACCACAACGCTTTGAGATCTGTGACTTTCTCTTTCTTTGTGCTTGCCGTATTGGTAAAAAATCTCACCAGCACCAAGAGCAGCAGCACCTATGATACCTGCTTTACCAGCTTTTTTACCAACTTTAGCCCCAACTTTACCAACAGTTTTGGCAGCTTGACCAGCTTTGGTAGCACCAGTACCAATGGCGTGACCAGCAGCTTTGGCACCAGCAGCAATGTTGTGTCCGACAGCTTGCACACCAACCGGCAAAGCTCTCTTGTCATGTTCCACGTATTGATCTTCCTGAACATAAGCACTGACCAATTGGGAAATAAGAGATAACAAAAGGATTGAGGTGATTTTAAATTGCATTTTGTATCTGTAAGATTTTTTAGTTGAAAATGGGTTGCGATTTTCTTTTTTTGTTGAATAGAATAAACTTAAGCCAGAAGTTTGAATACTCGTTGAAGTGATAGATGATGAAGTGTTGATGATATAATTGAAATAGTTTTTCTTTTTCCAGAAATTACCATTTCATTGATGTATTTATATACTGTTATCCATCGTTTTTTTAGCATATGTCGTTGGCGTTACCAAGTAACTACTTTTTCTAGCTACATTCCACAAATCGAGGATGTTGAAGCCATGAATGACAAAAATAGAAGCAGTTTATCAAAGGTCTCTTTATTCAAACCAGTTCATATCCGTGGATGTTCTTAGTTTACTCATTGATACATCTCACATTCTCAAATTGTTTTGAAGTGCAGAGAAACCTCATTCCCGAGATCGGGAAGCTAAGGCTTGGTGCCCTAAGGATAGCATAGAGACGGGATACTAAATTTAGACTGCTTGGAGAATTAGTGTAATAAAAAAAAAAATAATAGTAAAAAAAAAGCTGCTTGGCGTGAAGTGAGCCGTGCAAAGACACCGCATGCGGAGGCCCTGATGCTTATTTGGCTTGTCAATAACTTTAACATTCCATCTCCAACATTAAGTTGTTGGTGAGCCTCAAAGTTGGAGCTTATTTTGATGAATGTCATTGCCGTTATTTCATGTACACTACAATTACGCGAATTCAGTTCAATAAACTAGAGATACACTACAGATTTGAAATTATTACATGAAAAAGAAGTTTGAAGCTGAAGAAGATAGATAAAAGTATAACTAAAAGAATTTGTATAGTTTTGTTTAATAACAATAATGTCTAGCAGGGGTTTAGATTCCCAACCTTGCGTCAAGCAGATGGGGCAACAGTGATCGTTGTACGATTGTCATGATGGTAATAACTAGGAGCCAAAGTTTGTATAGTCATTCTTTCATAATTCTCTGCACCAACAGCCGTCTCACTAGGAAACTCACTTGGCGTAGAAGCTGCTGCTTTGCTAGAAGTTATTTCTAGGTCTCTGGCTTGTATCAGCACGGTGTGAACCGGCACACTGGTAGACAATGATCCTGCAAAAGTGCCGACACCACCCAAAGAAAGCAAATCTTTTATCCCATTGAAAGCACCATAGGCTGCAAGTCCATAGAAACCATATTTACCAGCTGTTCTTATTTTGTCCTCTCCTGGCAAACTTTTTGTCACCGCTGGAATCCCGCCATGTTTAGTCTTAGTTTCTGTCTTCACATTTTCTGAATGTTCTTCAGCTTGAGCGTGAGCTGAAGTAGTTTGCCCTTCATTAGATTGAGCACCAGCTGCTGCTGCATTGGCTGCCGAGTTTTGATTTTGACCTTCTACTGCTGCCGGGACAGCTGCTGACGAAGGTCTTTGAGCTGCCGCGTTGCTTCCAGGGGCAGCGGCGGCGGCAGGAGCATTTTGAAAAGCTGTTTGGGGCTCTTCTGTTCTAGTTGTTGTTGCACCATGGGCCACACTGGAGGTAAATAGCAAAACGGTTGCTATTGAAGCAACAAATGAACTGGATTTCATTCTCTTTCGCGCCGTTAAGTTGAAAATTACTAGCAAAAAGTGAAGATCTAGCAGCTGGAGTAAACTTCATCAAACCAATACTTCAAGATGGGGCTTGCCTTCAAATATAAGGAACAATTTCTTGACACCAAAGTATAGTACGAATAACATGGAAATTAAAAATATTAATAGCAATGCTAAGTGGCGAGTAGGGGAATTATTGCGTCTGAACAACAAACGTAACTATCAACCTGAACTGTTCAACGGTAAATAATATTTTCACCGTACAATAAAGCGGGCCGTGCTAACCAGAAGTGTCCAATATATATTCGGATACTATTCCAGGGATTACCTACCGTATAGTACGGGATCATGCTATTTTTTTTTTTTTAAATATCCAGCTATCAGATGCAGCTTGTTCTGCTCTCTTCGTTGCGTATTCTTTACTGTTTCCTTTTCTCGTTTTCCTAGTTTCCATGCTCCATGAAGACTGTTGGCGATGATTCATGCATGCTGCACGGCTTTCGTCTAATTGGCATGATTTTTCCTCCTTCTGTTCTTTTATGCAAAGACCACGCGCAAAAAGCTCCTTGGCTGTGGTACGCGTGCATAAATGCAAGATATAACTGCAAAACTTTGCCAATTTTAGACGTTTTTATTATATATTTCTTGGAAGTTGTCTAATAGTGATACTCCTTTTTATTATTATCATAAATATTTGGCATTGCTACTTTAATCTCTGAAATCCAATCATGATGACAACTAGTCATTGCGGCAAGGATGCTAGTAACTAGTAAACCTGTAATCGTAAAAAAGTTACCCTAAGAGTATTAATAAAGAAGATATGAATGAAAAAAAAGTTATGAAAGAAGCCGGTTAGATTTAGTAACATAAGTGGGTTACCATACCGGTATTCAAAAGATCCTACAGCGAAATCTCTAAACAGAATGTCTATTTTGCAGGAATATAACTAATTACGAGACGTTTGAAAAACGTAAAGGATAAATAATCAAAATGGAGGCTGAAACCTAAACCATTCTTAGTCAAAATGCTTTGTCAAAAAAATTTAAATCACGAGCAAGTTTGTTTTCCTGAATCTCAATTGTTCTCTCCAATGCTGCTTCATAATTTAATTCGTCATTAATTTTCAAGTAAATCTTATTCAAGCAGTCCCACACTTTTTCATTATTGAAATAGTAGTAATTGTTAACCAAGTTATGTTCAATTAACAGCTTAGCTCTCAAAATAGCCAAAAATTTATCATTCCCATTAACAAATACCAGTCTGGCGGTTTCGTTATTGATTCCGTGCTTGCTATCAAACGAACCCAGTAATTGCTGCGTAATAGTATCAACGTCAGATGCACTAACTTTGCCGTTAATTTTACCATTGGCTTCTACTTCACTTCCGTAGCCGCTGCCGCCATCAAAACTTCCATCATCATCATCGTCATCATCGTCATCATCATCATCATCATCATCGCTAGTGTCACTGTATTCATCCCCAGCACCATCAAACTCAAGCTCATCTAAGTCATTGACCAATATATCGCCATTATCATTACCAAAATGACTTTCGAGTTCGCCTTTACCGGCTTCTTCATTAAGAATCAAACCAGCCAAACCAATGATAGCTTTGAAGTTTTCAGAAAATCGGAAATTTGAAGTTATGTGATTAGTGTTAAATATTTCTATTGATTTTTCATATTCGTTCAATGCGCATAATTTACGTTTCACGTAGCTTGCGCTCCCCACATTATTAACAGCTTCAAGTTCTGCTGAAGCTTGAAGCAATTTGGCAAATTGGTAAGTGGTGAACTCATTAGCGCTAAGCACATTTTCAGCTTCAATTATAGAGTATTCTGCTTCTTTGAGTAAGTTAACATGTATGTACACGTTTGCGGCATAGAGCCATAGTTTTTGCAACAATTTGGCGGCAATAATCTTGCCTATAGAGTCAGAGTTATTATCAGAACTTGTAGCAGAGCGCTTATCTTTGATATTCAATGCTTTTATAGTGGTTCTTACACCCCTATGCTTTTTAAGCGAGTGAAATCTGAATAACTTGTGCCCTGCTATTTTGGAGTCAATAAGATCATCATTGATTGTAGATTTGTTTTGATGGTGACGACTCTTTGTTTTAACGTTTTTGCCGACTGTTTCTGCACCATAGTCAGTAGTAAAATCAGCAAATAAGTTATGAAATAGCTCAAAAAGTTCTGGTAATTTGGTTAATGCTTGATCGTAACCCATTTTTTTAGCAGTAATTTTGACTTCTGTAAGTTTTAACTCAACCAAGTCATTTTTCAATTCATCAATGGCCCCCAAATTACGTTCCACCCTAGCAACAAATAAATCGGTAGAGTTCCTCACAAAGACACTAGCTAGGTTCAGCACTTGTTGTGCCAAAGTCAAGCCAAAATCGGTCTTGGAAAAACCAGCGCTTTTAGAGCCAGGCAATGAGTTCCCTGCTTGTGGTTCCAAAGTAAATGATAAGTCAGAGTTGGATGTCTCAAGGCCGTAATCGCTATTGGCTAATATTATAAATAAATTCCAGCATTTCCAGTAATCAAATTTTTTGGCCAAAATTTTTTGGATAAGATATATGATTGTTTGATTAAACTTATCAAATTTGTAAAACTTCAACAAATAAGTGATGAAGTCAAAATAGTAGTTCAAATTATTGAAATTATTTAATACTAAACACTTTTTGTAATAGTTTAGTAATTGAGATTTAGAACCAACATTTGCAATAAAGCGTTTAAAATAATTGTGGTTAACTTTCAAGAAAAACACTTTTTTGATAATAATTGCATGATATGCGTTAGAAAGTAGTAAATTCAAAATTTTACTTGAGGAAAGCTTGCTTTTTAAAAAATTTGTTTGGTTTACGTTCTGTATGTGTTTCAATTCTTGATCTTCTTGGTCTTCATTAACGTAAACTTTCAAGTCAATATTAGTTAAGTCTTGCACCTTTTTCACAATCTCGAGTAATTTGCACTCAACCTCTGTCAATAAATTCAAGTTTTCCTGACTGAGTAAGCTATTGTAATTTTCTAAAGCTTTACGTTTTTCTGGCTCGATGACTAGCGTACTTTTGTTTAAAACCGAATGATAAAAGCTTTGATTTCCATTCAAGTCAATATTCGCAACAATAAATTTTAAAAAAGTTGAATAAGTTTGCACTAATAGCAAACTATCCTCATCCAAAAGGGCATGAGTAATATTTTTCTTTTGTATTTTTAAAGTAAATTGATTATAGAAAGTGATAAAGTTATTGAAATTTGCAATTACCTCCACAATAAAGTTATAGCGCGCCTCTAAATTGGTATCAGATGGAATTTGCTTGTTGAACTGCAAAATCTTCAAAAATATCAAACTGTTGGAAATTTTGATGGATTGATATGTTTTACTTAATGAAAAGTCCACCAACTTGTCCAAAGCAGTCAAATCAAACAAAACATTGTCGTTAAAAGCGGTGAATCTTGAATCATAGTATGAAGGTTGAACAATGCTTTCCTTGATTGAACCAACCAAGACATAAATTAATGTTTCAAGAGAGTAATTAGATTCATTTGACAAAGGAAATTTCAAGTTTTTGCTTTTGTATATATTCTCATTCAAATAATTATTGAAATATTGTTGAAAAGTTGCTTTAAAGTCTGCACTGAGGTATTTGGTAAAGTTAAGATAATAATAGTTGGCCATGACAATTAGAATCAAGCTATTTTCGGCCAACCTTGAGCGCAACAATTCAAACGTGAGAAGTTGCCCTTGCTCTTTATTATCTCCAGCCTTGAACAAAAGTTTGAAATAACTGTTATACAAGACATTTAGCCAGTATCTGCCCTGTATATTTGACACCGATGGTACATTTAGCAACTGGCTAATGAAGAAATATTCAACAGTTTTCGTATCTTTTGTGAGTAGTGTTAACAACACTGCTTTCTTGATCGCACAATATTGATAATAGTTAGTAACCACACTGGCATTAGTCTCCATATTGTTACTTTGCAAGTCAGTTAGTTTTGCCAAGTCAATGTTAACTTTATTCAATGCGTTGATTGCATTTTTAGAATCGTTGATTAAAAGATACAAATGACCAAGCAATAAGTTTGCAGTAATGAACTCGTACTCATTTAATCCCCCAGTCTCAGTTATAAGCTGAGTTGTCGCTTGAATCAATTGCAAAAGGCGAGAATAGGCCGAGCTGGAAGTTTGTAATGGTGAGACGACATTAGAACCAACAATAGTCTCCAAAGTATCATTGAGGGCAAATAAGTTATATAAGGCCGATTCCTTGTCAATGATATTCAACAAGTAGTAGTTTGAAGAGTATGATGAGAAGGAGCCGCCATAGTACAGAAGTAGCAATAAGTGGAGATCACTTTGGCTATAAGCGCCTTTATTGATCTCCGCCAATGTTGCCGCCATTCTTTGATAGTGCCAAATAAATCACAACTACTATACGTGGATTGTTGCAGTTGAAGTTTCGGCAAACACGAGAGAGTAATTAAGCTTGTATCCTTAAGCTAATCTCTCAAGCCAAGACCAATATCAACCAGGTTCTCTCTGTATTTTAATTATTTGGCTGTTTTTCGGATTCGTTTATTTTTGCTGAGCTTGCAACATCGCTCTACCACGACCGGTAAGCGCAAAAATCGCACGTGACACAGAGTTTGCAGATGGGCCCAACATGAGCTAATATATAAAGCCTAGACAAAAAGTTTCAACTTGAAATGATTGATGTCAAGGAATAAAGGCAGACAAACAATTCTTTTATTTTTTAAAAAGGGATTGAAATCATGCTTTTTTTGTTTTAATGTTTGGTAATGCTGAAACTAACATAATCTAGGAACGAATGCAAACAAAAATTGGGAACAGAATAGCTACTAAAATTAACCAGAAAACCAGAAAACCAAAGAAAAAGTAAAGTAGGCGAATGGTAACTAACAAGAGGTATACTCAAGGATGTCATAGAGCACACGAGTCTAACCAACAATCATGAATCATCAACTTGCATAATCGACCCAACATGGGGTCAAATGTGTTAATATCTCTCACATCATCCTCAAAAGTTTATATTAGTTATAGCAATGAATAAGTCAACAGTCAAACTCAGTAGACGAATTATTCCGACTGTTCCTTCATGGGGCATATTTGTATTGGTGCTGAATATTAGTCTTTTTATATCACTTAATTCCTCATCTATGCCACATATGGCTGCATTGCGGTTATTTGACTTGTGCGGTTTGGTTGACTTCTTGAGTATAGTACTCATTTTCTGCATTGAATCATATATTGTGCTTATTCCGGTTGTTATTTATAATTGTTGTTCTCTTTTGTCTGTAGTAGGAAATCACTGGCATTGCTGTTGAAGGCCGGTATTTCATTTCAATTTGCAGATACCTAGGGTCCAACACTTGGCAAGAGGAAGCTCCAAAATCGTCATTGCTTCCGCATTCCGCAAGAAAATCGCTGGAGTCATATAAACCAGCAACATGTACTATCCACCGAATTTTGAGGGGAAATTATGATTGAGATAAAAAAAGCTGTTTATAAATAATATGATAAATTTATTAGGATTTATATGATTAGTTTCTATGCTAACTCAACCTATCCATTCTCCTTGGTTCGGCAATTACTCAAATACTGTACGATCAATTTGGGGCAAGGGGCTCCGCATAACATATTGCTTAGCAGTCTTTTATAATTCATAACTTCCCATTTAATTTTTAGAAAAATCAATTACAAATTTTTTCTTTTTGCTGTTCCCACCAATGCCAATACCATGTAAAGATTTAATGTCGACCGAAAAAAAGCGCAGAAAAATGACAAAACCGCATTCCTGCTGTGGCCCGCTGCACCAGTGCCACATCGCCAACAGAATGGCGTGTCGCCTGGTTTTCTGATCTACTAAAATTCAAGACAGTGAAGCAACGCCCAGTGTTTTTGTTTGAAAGGAAACATCTCGACAGCAACAGCAACGAAAGAAAAAAAAACTGCATTTGTTCTTTGACAATCAATTAAAAGTAATAATACTTTTATCTGTTGGGCTGGTTAATCTAAAAAGATTTACGTGCCTGTGGACTATTGAGAGAAAGACGGAGCAGGCTACTTCTAGCGGATGCAGAACTGAATTATAGCGCAAAATTCCTGGAGAATGGAACGCTGGGCATCGATGGATAAAAACGCCCTACCGCTAGCTCGCCAGTATATAAATGATCAAGTATCCACCATGTAATTCAAATTCCTTGCTTTTTTCGGGTGAATATAATGTCTTATTGTTTCTTTGTGGTTACGAAGCTACTAACAAATGCCTTGTATATGTTCACACCGGGCAATAAGAACTCAACATCAAACAAGCATATTTTCCAAGCCGTCCAAAATTTAACTGGCCATTATTAAATTATAAAGACGGAAAACATAAAAGCACAATGAAGGGAAATTTTGTACTTTTTCTTCTCTTGGCCATTCTATCTCTTACAAACGCTCAAGTGCTTCCCTTGAATCCAGCATCGAATCAATCGCAACATGAGAAGACCGGCCATAAAGAGAAACCAAAATCATCTTCAATCTCCGAAACCCAGTCTCAACCAATTTTGAAACTTTTTAAAAGAGTGAATATGGACAACGTGATGGGATATGCCAACTTAGCAAGCACTGGCCTCATGATTGCAAGTTCAGCCACTAGTTTATTAGACTACTTCAAGCTGAGAAGAGAAGCTTCTAAACAGAAAGCAGCAGCTTCTTCCGCTGCTGCTGCTGCTGCTGCTGCTGCCGCAGCAGCCAAAACCCAAGCTGCCGCAAACGCTGCCGCAAAGGCAGCTGCTACTCAGGTTGCAGCACAACCAAAGACCATTGCTCAAACTGTTAGTCAGCAGACAACTAGTGAAGCAGTAACTCATCAGCAAACTATTGCAACCATGGCTACAATACTTACGACTCCAGCACGAACCATTAATGTTCCAACAGCAACCACGGGAGTGGGCTCAAACCAAGCACAGCAACCAGTCTCTCCACAGGCGCATCACGTCACAATGACAATTTACCCATCAGCTGTGAGCGAAACTGAGGCAGCTAACCTTGCTAAAACGTCAGAAAGTTCTGCTAATGATAATAATGCAGCCACCAAAGTAGCAGCATACCAATGAAACATTCAAATATGTGCTTAATATAAGGTGTTTAGTTAGATAGCTTGATCTTTGTATTCTTTACTACGTCCTTTTTTTTTTTTGATTTTTGTTTATTTCTTCTCTACTTATTTAAATTTCTCCTCGTCCTTAATGCATTTATATTTCAGTTCTTTCATTTAAAGCCCTTAGCGCAAACTTTCCAAAAATATGAGCTACATGCCAAAGTTTTATTTTTATTTTTTTTTATAAAAAAAAATTGAATATTATTGCTTAAATCAAGTAGTAAACTATAAACATGAAAAGTGCTGTATATACGTACCAGCTCAAAGAACAATGCAACAGAAAGGATTTCAAGCGGTAACAGTTTCAGTAGCCGGAACTGGCCCGACCTTGACATGAGAATGATTACCATGCTTTTCAACATGTATATCAAGCTTAGCTTTCTTATTCAGTTCCTCTTCCTTCCCATTATGCTCATGCTGATCTTCTTGCTCTTCCTCTTCATCAAAAATAATCCATTCCTCAAAACCGTCGTTGAAAGTCTTTTGCAATTTTTTATCCAACTTTAGCAAATTCTTCTCACCAGCAACAATCTTTTCAAATTCTTCATTTTCATCATCAGTAAGCAAACATTCATCAAGGGCTTTAGCGAGCGCCTTTTTGTTAATGTTGACGCCAATGAACACAATCTCATTACGTCTATCTCCATGCTTGCCTTGCATGTCTTGCTTGATCAACTTGGCAGCTTCTGATGGTAAGTCATCAGTTCCAGTAACGCTAAACCATGGAATTCCGCCTCGTAAAGTCATCATGGTCCCTGCGGAAGACCATTCACCTCTCATTATGTATCTAGTGGCAAGCCAAAAAAACCCCTTGGATCTAAGCATTGGGCCAAAAATAGATTTTTTTTTGGTATCAATGATAGTCTTGTTTGCTTCGTCTTCATCAACATCCTCTTCAAGTTCATCCTCATTTTCGGATTCTAGTTCGTCATCATCTTTCTCAGATTCCTCTTCGTGCTCATGTTCTTCTTCACTTTCATGCTTCGTATCCTCAAGGTCATCAGAAAACCCGGCTTGTTCAATAATCACAAATTTATCATTAAGAAGCTCATATATCCTTTCAGGGTGAAATGGTTTTCTAGCACGGTATACAAAATTAGAAATACCATACTCTTCAGTTTCTGGCTTAGGGGTTAACGACGTGCCATTTTTAGTTCCAAACCCTTCTCTAACAGTCATTTCATTGAGACTTTGCAACCAACCAGCAGAAGCAGACGATTTTTCAAAATCAAACAATCCAGTATTAATAACTTCTTTGATTGGTACTTGACAATAATTTGTCAAATGCACTTTGGCTACCGGATTCAAAGACTTAATGGTCTTCATTATTTTACTTTGTTGCTTTTTCTTAATAGTAGCTATTTTGTTAACAATAATAACATCAGCAAACTCAATTTGATCAACCATCAAATCAGTGATTGTTCTTTCGGCCTCACCTTGACCATTGTCTCCATACCTGTCAGCTAAAAAATCAGTGGTTTCAAAATTATCCAAGAAGTTTAAAGCATCAATAACCGTGACACAAGTATCAAGCTGACATAGCTTATGCAAGCCACCCTTGTCAACGATACTTTTTACGGTCTGTTGTTCTTCTTTGGACAATGTGCCTTCTGATTGAAGAAGCATTTCGGAGAACTCAGTGGTGAAAGTTTCAGCAACTTGCATAGGTTCAGAAATACCCGTACTTTCAATGACAATGTATTGAAACTCTCCTGATGTCGCCAAACTGCAAAGCTCTTCGAGTAAATCTCCTCTCAAAGTACAGCATATACATCCATTTTGTAGCTGAATGAGTTTTTCCTCCTTTTGAGTGACTTTGTGGTTTTGAATCAATGCAGCATCAATGTTTAGTTGCGAGATATCGTTAATGATGACGGCAATCTTGTAGCCATGCTCAGTGGTTAAAATTCTCTCTAGCAATGTGGTTTTACCAGAACCCAAAAATCCTGATAAAAGTGTAATAGGAATAGGATTTTTAGGTAATGTGTTTTTAGCAACCATGATGGAAAAACTGTAGAGTGCTTTTAGTTTTGATTAAATCAATAGTTTGGAACTGTCTATGGAATTTGTTATAGCTAAAAGTTTAACAGAACAAGCTGAAAAGTTTGAAGCATTTGGGGCAGCTTATATACCAGTTTGGCAGCATATGGGATATTTAACCCTTATGGTTATGGCAAAGGTTGCCAACAATTAAGCACTATTTCCTATATTTTATCGACAAAATTATATAAATAGACGTTTTTCCCTGTAACAACTCTTCATAGGCTGTTAATGACAACAATATTCTAAACTATTGATGTGTAGCTCATAATTATGAATTACTCACCTAAACCTTACTCACTTGGTTTCACTAAACTTGACTTCTAAAAGGCCAGTGTATGCAATTTTCTACGGTATTGGTTATATACCTTCATGTTGAAAAACAAAGCATGCATATGCCATATTTAGGATGACTGATAGCAGTTTCCTCATTGGCTGAGAACTGAGACAGCAAAATATACTTTGGTGGTTGCAAATCGGCATGCTATGAGTGGCTACAAAACCAGCACAGTAGTTTTTTTTTTTTTTTGTTTCTTTTTTGTAACCTTTTCTGTTTCGTTGCACTTTATAGACTAATAAGTTAAAATTGGGGCAGCCCCACAGTGACTGCATCTATACTAAAGCGTTGTTATTTTCCCTTATGTTTTGAGATCTTTTCATTGGCTTTCTCCATACCAGACAAAGTCTAATTAAGAGCAGAACTACCAACAGAAGGGCGTAGCCAAACAAAAGTAACGGAAGAACCGGGCCTGAGCCTGGCTCAAACGGTACTCAAGCAATGAAAATTTACGGATACTCAGACACTTACAGATCTCAACTAATCAAAAAGAAAAGTCAAATATT